>OJHK01000030.1_pt1 | contig 141831 bp, 112 predicted proteins | sample 1595161 | NCBI WGS metagenome assembly OJHK01 (sample SAMN05416842, study PRJEB24817) | seawater metagenome | isolation source: Sea water | place: Canada:Atlantic | collected 2013-07 | reverse complement strand
CTTTTGTACCGACAAAAGTACCAAAAACTCCCGACAAGAATTATTGGCGCGAACTTCATTACATCGACTAATCATTACAAAAGGTCTTCGTTCTTACTGTACACATTCACAAATCAACCTGAGTGTAATGATTGCTCTTGCAGAGCCGTCGATTTCATTGCGTTCTTGACTCGCCAATAATTCTAAAGGTCGAAGGAAACATCTTTCAGGTTTACAAGAAAGGACTTCAGTCCGCTTGAAGACCATGGGGCCAAGAAGTATTCTTAGTTATGCTGAAAAAACTGGCAAATGTAGTATCTGGTTCACCATTATCGTGGAACCTAATAATCATTTTGTTTTTAATTATAAAAGTGGTGTCAGGGTAAAATGAATTAATATCATAGGGGTCTTTGAGGAAAATAATTTTATCTCCATCTATTGAGCATTCTCCCCAATACTCATTCGAAAAACCAAAAGCATTGTGGGCATTAGAAACACATTTCCCACTTTTATATATAGTTAAATCTATAGCAGATATATCATCAACTAGTTTGGCTTTAAAAATTATAGGGGTACGAAACCAGTCTGGATTATAAAAATGAACAAATGCTGTAATTAGAATAGAAGCAATTGACAACTTGAAAAATATTGGATTCTTTTTTAGTTGAAATAACCCGTATACAATTAACATTGAAAAGGGAATAAACAGAATGAATAGTATCAGTGGTGCAATAATGAAAAGTATTTCATAAAAAATCTCAAAAAAGAAATACATCAAATTGAAAATCACTCCGGTCAATATTAAAACAATTGGAAAAGCATCTGAGATTTTGGGTTCGTTATTTTTATTTAAGGTCATAATTCTATTCAGTTTCTAATTGCAAGGTAGAGAAAACCCTATCTATAAGGAATTGAATTTTGATTATCGGGTTAAAAAACTCCTGTAACTAAATAAGATCATCCCTGTAATAATCACATCTCTTTTTGCTACTAATTCAGTATTCGTTATTATCACGGAGTCTGTCTGAGGCAGGTATATTCATCCACACAAGAAAATTTATTTATGGAATTATCTCTATCCAATATTTCAAAGACGTATAAAAATGGCGTAAAAGCTCTTGATGACGTAACCATTGATATTTCGGCGGGAATGTTTGGGTTATTAGGTCCAAACGGCGCTGGAAAGTCCACATTGATGAGAACCATTGCAACGCTTCAGGCACCTGATTCCGGAACGGCATCTTTTAATGATATCAATATTCTTGAGGATAAAATTGCTCTTCGTAAAACGCTGGGATATTTGCCACAATCATTCGGGGTGTATCCAAAAATGAGTGCTGAAGATCTGTTGCTGTACTTTGCAAGATTGAAAGGAATTACCGACAAAAAAGAACGACAGGAAATTGTGCAAACGGCTCTGGAGATCACCAATCTGTGGGAAGTTCGTAAGAAGAATGTGAAAGGGTATTCAGGAGGAATGAAACAGCGATTCGGAATTGCTCAATTACTTCTGAACAGTCCGAAACTGATTATTGTGGATGAACCGACAGCAGGATTAGATCCGGCTGAAAGACACAGGTTTTTGAATGTACTTCGTGAGATCGGAACCAATAACATCGTGATCTTTTCTACTCATATTGTGGATGATGTGAAAGAATTGTGTACTGATATGGCGATCATGAATGGAGGGAAGATATTGAGTCATCATACACCAACTGAAGGTGTGGAAAGATTGAAGGGACAAATGTGGACCAAGAATATCCAGAGGGATGACTTAGAAGAACATGAAGCTAAATTCAATGTGATCTCTTCTAATTTCAATCAGGATAATTCATTGAATATAAGAGTACACAGTGAAATCCAGCCGGACGAGAGTTTTGATTCAAGCAACCCCGAGTTGGAAGATGTCTACTTCGTAACCCTTCATAAAGACAGCGAAGTAGTAGCTGCTTAAGAATCTAAACTATGTTCTATTCTATTTTCTCATTTGAGCTTAGGTACTGGTTCCGTAAGCCTCTTTTCTACATTTACTGTGGAATTATGTTTTTCCTGTCAACATTAATAATGGCTACCGCTGCAGGAATTTTTGAAGGCATTACAGCAAGTATAAATTCAGTTACTATTGTGAATTCAGCGATCGCGATCAATGGGCTGCTGAATGAAATGACCGTCATTATGTTCTTCTTGTTACCTTCAATTATCGGAGGGACAATATTCAAGGACTTTGACAATGAAATGCATTCCGTCACTTTTTCCTATCCATTTAAAAAGTGGGAATATTTAGGCGCTAAATTTCTGAGTGGTCTGACGATTACAATTATAGTGCTTTCTTTTGCGGCTATCGGAATTATGTTGGGAAGTGTGTTGCCGGGAACAAATCCTGAATTGCTCGGGCCATTTATTTTGATGAACTATGTTCAGTCGTTTGTCTACTATTTGATTCCAAACCTTGTTTTCTACGGAGCAATAGTATTTGCCGTAGTTACATTTACCCGAAATGTGAGTGTAGGTTTTATTACTGTTTTAGCTCTCATCATTCTGCAAAGTTTTGCGGGCGTCTTAACCCAGGACAGCGACAATAAGATTCTGACTGCAATGCTGGATCCGTTTGGCTCGCTTGCAAATAACTACTACACAGAATACTGGACTATTTACGAGCGTAATGAAAATCCATTGCCTTTTGGTGATATCATTCTTTATAACCGTCTGCTTTGGACTGGCATTGGATTATTGATATTCGGATTTGTATATCGAACGTTCAGCTTTGATCAGGAAGCTTTCTCGTTCAGTTTTTTCAGGAAGAAAGAAGGTCAGGCGGTGACCAAAAAGAATTTTGGAAGCATTATGGCAGTCAAGCTTCCGAAAGTGAATCTGAATTTCTCTCTTGTTGAACAGATAAAAACGGCGTGGATAATTTCAAATCAGGATCTGAAATATATAATTAAGAGCTGGGCTTTTATCATTATCACCATTTTTGGATTGTTGTTTTCATTGGCAACCATTGCGGTAAGTTCAGAAATTTACGGAACGGATACATTACCGGTTACCTGGCAAATGCTGGAGTTTCCGGGATTGTTTTTCGGGCTGTTTATAAATCTGCTCACATTCTTATATGCGGGAATGTTGATCCACAGAAGTCGCACGGACAAGATCGATCAGCTTGTTCATTCCACACCTGCTCCAAACTGGGCGATCTTGCTTTCAAAGTTTTTTGCATTGGTGAAAATGCAGGGAGTTTTACTGCTTGGTATTATGTTTCTTGGGATTGGAATCCAGATCTATGGCGGGTACTATAATTTTGAACTCGATCAATATTTATTCAAGCTATTTGGAATAGAACTTGTTCATGTTGTAATCTGGGGATTGCTGGCTCTCTTTGTTCATACCTTTTTCAAAAACTTCTATATCGGTTTCTTTGTACTTCTGGTCTTTTCTATTGGATTGAATTTCTTAGATCAGATTGGAGTAGAACAAATGATCTTTAAATATAACCAATCTCCCGGCACTGCTTATTCCGATATGAATGGTTTCGGATCCAGTTTAGCACCATACTATATCTATAAATTATATTGGCTGTTTCTTGGTGTTATATTATATGTGCTATCAATCATCTTTTTCAGAAGAGGCGTTCCGGATTCGATTTCTGAACGATTCTACGAAGCATCAAAAGCTTTTTCTCCAACTTTGAAAACAGTCTTCTCTGTTTGTTTGATTGGATTTCTGTCGATGGGAACGTGGATCTACTATGTGAACAACATTTCTAACGAGAATCTGTCCTCTAAGCAATTTGAAAAAAGATTGGCAGACTGGGAGAAGAATTACGGAAAGTTTGAGAATATAGCACAGCCAAGAATTGTTGACGTAAATGTGGATCTGGATATCTATCCTGAAAGTCGTGATTTCGAAGCCCGTGGAAAATATATACTGGTTAACAAAACAGACGTAGCTATTGATTCCATCCACGTAGATCATGGAGGATTTATAACCGAGTTTGGTTTTGAGAAACCATCTGAATTGGTTTTGGAAGATGATTCCATGAATTACGATATCTATCAGCTTGCAGAAGCATTACAGCCGGGAGATTCCGTAGTATTTACGTTTAGCATTTCGAATAAGCCGAATGGGATTTTTAGAAACAATTCTCCGATCAGAGCAAATGGTACATTCGTAAATAACAGTTTATTTCCCCGTATCGGATACAATCCTGCAAGTGAGTTAAGAGGTGAGGAATCCCGTGAGAAGTTTGGTTTGCCACCTAAAGAACGTATGGCATCACAATCGGATTCTGTAGCCTTACAGAACAATTACATAGCTTATGACGCTGACTGGATAGACTTTGAAACAACCATCAGTACCTCTCCGGAACAAATTGCTATTGCACCCGGGTATTTGCAAAAAGATTGGACAGAAAACGGTCGGCGTTATTTCCATTATAAAATGGACAGCAAGATGTTGAATTTCTATTCATTTATTTCTGCAAAGTTTGAAGTAGCCAAAGATTCCTGGAATGATATTGCCATTGAAGTGTACTATCACAAAGATCACGATTATAATATTGATCGGATGATCAAAGGAGTGAAAAGATCGTTGGATTATTACACGGAAGAGTTCAGTCCATATCAGCATAAACAAGTTCGGATCATAGAATTTCCGAGAACCGGAGGCGGGTTTGCTCAATCGTTTGCTAACACCATTCCTTATTCCGAAGCAATCGGTTTTATTGCTGAAGTGGACGAAGAAAATGAAGATGGTGTGGATTATCCGTTCAGCATAACGGCGCATGAAGTTGCACATCAGTGGTGGGCGCATCAGGTTATAGGAGCGAACGTTCAGGGAGCTACAGTAATGAGTGAAAGTATGTCAGAATACAGCTCCTTAAAAGTACTTGAGAAAGAATATGGCGAAGACAAAATGAGGATATTTCTGAAAGATGCCTTAGACAGTTATTTGCTCGGAAGAACAGTTGAGACAACAAAAGAAAAGCCCTTGATTTATAATGAAAACCAGCAATACATTCACTATAACAAAGGTTCTCTGGTATTATATGCGTTAAGTGATTACATCGGCGAGAAAAATATGAATGCCGCTTTAAGCAGATATATTGATGACGTAGCTTTTCAAAATGCTCCATACACAACCGCTACTGAATTTCTTTCTTACTTGGATGAAGCAACTCCGGATTCATTGAAATATTTACTGGAAGATATGTTCAGGACAATTACGCTGTATGATAACAGTGTAAAAGAAGCTACTTATGAAACTCTTGAAGACAGTACCTTCAAAGTTGATCTGGAATTCTATTCTACAAAATACAGAACCAGTGAAGAAGGAAAGCGATCATATAAAAACGAAGCCGGCGATAGCCTTTCAGTTGAGATAGAAGGAAGGAGAAGACCGTTACAATCGTTACCACTAGAGGACTGGATTGACGTTGGTGTATTTGGAGTGGATGAAGAGGGCAAAGAAACTGTGCTTTATCTGAAAAAGCATAAGATCACCGAGATCGAGAATGTGGTAAGTATAATAGTAGATCAAAAACCTGTTTCAGCGGGAATTGATCCATACAATAAGCTGATCGATACGGATTCCAATGATAATAAAAGAGTACTGAAAGAGGAGATTGAATAACGAATATTGAATAACGATCAAGAAATATCGAACTGCTTCAAGTTGTGATATATTGTGTTTAAGGTTTGTCTTCTTTTATTCTCTGACTATCTTCTTTGAGATAAAAACAAATCTGAGATCATGGGTGCAATTCAGAAGTCTACTCTTGAGTTTTTAAACCAACTAAAGGTTAACAATAACCGGGAATGGTTTGAGCGTAATAAAGAACGTTACAGAACTGCACATGAAAATATGATCGGTTTCATGGATGATATGATCGCTGAAATGAATAAAGTCGATAATATCGAAACCATTTCAGGGAAAAAGTCTCTTTTCAGAATTTACAGAGATGTTCGTTTCTCAAAAGACAAATCACCATATAAACCGTATTTCGGCGCCCGTATGGCCAGAGCAACGAAATGGCTGAGAGGCGGACATTATATTCATATTGAGCCCGGAAATTGTTTTATAGCAGCAGGTTTTTTTAGTCCTAATTCAGCCGATCTTAAATTGATCAGAGAAGATATTGCTCACGACTCTAAGCCAATAAAAAAGATATTAGCAGACTCTGATTTCAAAAAAATATGGGGGACGTTTCAAGGGGATGCTGTAAAAACTGCACCAAGAGGTTTTGATAAGGATCATCCTGATATTGAGTTAATACGGTTCAAACAATTTCATCTTTCTCATAAATTTTCTGACGATGAGGTGCTTTCCGAAGATTTTGTATTTGAAGTAGTAAAATCCTTTTTGGTTATCCGTCCCTATTTTGATTACATGAGCGAAGTGCTTACCCGTGACATGAAATAGTAAAAGAGCAGTGTAATTTTCTTGGAATCTTCCAGTCGCATCATTTTCTCCGGAAGAGCCCCAACTAGTAGTCTAATTAAATAAAGGAACTAATTTGATATGATTTCCTTTAAACTACTATCTAACATAAACTAACGGAGATTTTTATGAAGAAGACAATCGGACAGATTATGGGAGCCGGAGGTTTAATAGGCGTTATTTATTACGGTTACATGTATTTTCAGGATTCCGAATCATTTGAAGCATTCGGAGCTGATGTAGCAGTAAGTACAGGTGATTATGTTCCTGTTCTGATATCTGCAGTAGTTATGCTGGCCGGTATTTTGATTGCAAGGTCCAAGTAAACAGAGACTAGATTTTATTAAGAGAAAAAGGAGAGAGCCATGTTAAGATGGAGTATTACACTATTCATTATAGCGTTAATTGCAGCTGTATTAGGCTTTGGTGGCATTGCAGGTGCGGCAGCGGGTATTGCTGAAATATGTTTTTATATATTTTTAGTTTTATTTGTGCTTTCATTACTATTTGGGAGAAGAAAAAATCCTACTTAAAATATGACATATGGGGTATCAGCAAGCCCTTGAACAAACTATTGGGGTTCCGTTTACTGAAGGTAATTCCGTAACTGTGCTCAAAAACGGAGATGAAATATTTCCGTCTATGATAGAAGCTGTTTCAAAAGCACAACGATCTATTTCTTTTTTGACCTTTGTTTATTGGCAGGGAAATATCGCAGTTGAATTCGCTGAGTTATTTTCAAAAAAAGCCGGAGAAGGCATAAAGGTAAAAGTGCTTCTGGATTCGTATGGAGCTTTTCCAATGCGCCAGGAACTTGTTGATTTGATGATCGATTCGGGAGTTGAAGTGGTGTGGTTTCGTCCACTTTCCAGATGGAAAGTCTGGAAAATGGACAACAGAACTCATCGTAAAATTCTTATCTGTGATGAAAAAACAGCATTCACCGGAGGAGTGGGAATTGCTGAAGAGTGGACCGGTGATGCCGGAAATAAAGACGAATGGAGAGAAACTCATTTTAAAATAGAAGGTCCCGCAGTTGAAGGAATTAAGGCAGCTTTTACTGAAAATTGGATCGAAGCGGGAAATGAACTGGAAATAAATAAAAGCGAGACAAGTACATTACAAAGTAATGGTTCTGCAAAGATTCAAACCGTTCGTACTTCTGCTTCTGTACGCTGGAGTGATATTGTTCTTTTGTATCAATCTTTAATTGAGCTGGCCGAAAAAAGAATTCTTATTCAGACTGCATATTTTAATCCCGATGAAAAGCTTGTTGAACTGCTGACTAAACGAGCCAAAGACGGTATAGAAGTAAAGATCATTTTTCCGGGGAAATACACAGATCAAAGAGCTACTAAAATAATGGCCGGCCACAGCTTTGAAAGATTGCTTGAAGCAGGAGTGGAGCTATTCTATTATCAGAAAACAATGATGCATGCAAAAGTAATTATGGTTGACGATGAGCTTTCTTGCATTGGGTCCGCAAATTTCAACCATCGTTCTATGTTAAAAGATGATGAGATCAATCTGGTTATGATTGACAAAGGTATATTTAATGAACTTTCGGCTCATTTCGAAGAAGACCTGAAGCATTGTGAGCGTATTACAAATTTCAGATGGAAAAAAAGAGATTCCATCAAAAGAGCTTTGGAAGTAATTGTGCGGCCATTTAAACAACAACTGTAAGATTTACTCTTCTTCTACTTCAGTCACAAAAAGGAGAATATTTATTTTTATAATTGTATCTCAGGTTGATTCGCCAGATCACAAAGTTCTTCGCTGATTTCCCATAACTTCTTTGCAGCTTCCATGTCTCTGGCTTGTTTCTTAGGCGCTACTGCTTTCTTATTTTTGAAATAAGCTCCGTTTGCATTTTCAACTTCATCAGAGCTGGCCAGATAAACAGATGTTTCGGCGCCTTCTTTGTTCGAAGTCATAAATACACCAAATACTTTATAAAATAGACTTACATACCACTCTCCACTTTGTCCAAAATTAGAACTGATTACGCCGGGATGAAGGCTGTTTGCAGTGACGTCGCTATCCTTTAATCGGTCTGCTAATTCTTTGGTAAATAGTATATTAAAGAGTTTAGAATTTCCATAGGCCTTCATTGGGCTGAAATTTTCCTGAAGTTGGATATTCTCAGGGTCAAATTCTCCGGCGCGGTGAGCATCAGAAGCTACGTTTACAATGCGTGCTTTTTTGGCTGCTTTTATATTATCCAGCAACAGATTAGTGAAGAGGAAATAACCAACATGATTGACCGCAAAAGTTTCCTCCAGCCCATCCACGGTTTCATTTCTTTCGGATGCTATAAAGCCATGATTATTAATAAGGACGTCTATTTTTTTATATCGTGATGTGATCTCTTCGGCGGCTTTATGAATTTCTTTCTGAATAGAGAAATCACAAAGTACAATTGCTATTCCTGCATCATCTACAGTTTGCAGAATTTCATTTTTTGCCTGAATGGCTTTGTCTTCATTTCTGCAAACCATCACAATGTAAGCTCCTTTTTTTGCGAGAGCTTTTGCAGTTTCGAAGCCTATTCCTGAATTGGCACCTGTTATTACGCAGAGTTTGTTGGTCATGTCCATGATTGAAATCCTTTTTATTAATTCTACACGATAATCTAAACTCAAAGGTTCAGAATTCCTTATTTTTTCATAAACTTTATAATTATGATTCAGGAATACCTTAATTCAGTAGAAAAATTTATAGTAGTTGGTGATCGCGTACTTATCAAACCACGCGATATGGAAACTCATACCCGAAGCGGTTTGGTGCTACCGGCTTCAGTAAAGGAAAAAGAAGAAATTCAAAGTGGATATATCGTAAAAACAGGTCCGGGTTATCCCATTCCCAACACAGATTATGAAGAAAGCTGGAAAGCTAATGAGGATACAAAGTATATCGGAATGCAAGCAAACGCCGGCGACTTAGCTATTTTCCTGAAAAGCAGAGCTCATGAAATTGAATTCGAAAATGAGAAGTTTTTGATCGTGCCTCACAGTGCTGTTCTTCTGTTGATCAGAGACGAAGATTAGAAACAAAGTTCAATAACCAATATCCAATTTTCAACACTCAATATCGAGTCTTGCTTCTGAGAATGCCAAGGATTTACATTGCTAAATCATTTTCCATACCGTAGCACTAAAGGGCTTACACGTTTAAATTCTGAAATAACTGTTTGAGACCATTGGATAATGAATGTTCCTTGTTGAAAGTTCGATGTTCATCGAGACTTAGGTTGGTAAGGGACGGTTTCATCCAGAAAAAGTGCTTCGTTTATGATCTCGCTCATTAGCTTTTTGGGGATCTTATCAACCGATGCGAATTCAGCACTTTGCACTTGTTTCCTGCCTTTACTTTCTAAGATATCTTGCTCGTTAGACATTTCATAGCCACGCAAAAAGCAGATCGCAATTTTGTTTGGCTTTACAGGATTTAAATAACAAACCCATGTATTCTGATAATAAAAGGGAATTTTAAATCTGATCTTGGAAGTGACAGTTTGGAATGAAGTCAATAAGTCATGGAAATATAAAAGTACTTCCAGTTGATCTCCTTCAAAGCTGTAGATATAATCTTCTACTTTATTCATACTGTGATTGTACCAAAAGTTGAAATCAAAAAAAATGGCCTTCAGTTAAAATCTGAAAGCCATTCTCTTGATGAATAGGTCTCTCTCAACCTAGTTTCTTTTAACTTCTCCTGCGTCTACAATATCAGTATGGACAAACGGATTACCTTTGTAATTGATAACTCCGCCACCTTTTATTTTGCCATATAGAAATTCCTGAGCATCTAAACTGATTATTCCTCCGCTTTCTATAGAGGCAAACATAGAGTCTGCTTTGACAGATGACAAATTGATAATGCCTCCATTTTTCACATTTATATCAACAATCTTAGGAGCTCCAATAACTACTTCAGCATTACAGTTATCAAATCCATCTTTTTTTGTTATATGTAAAGTGTTTTCCGATACATTTGTTTCGAATGCTTCAACACAGGCTCCTTCGCCATTGATTTGAAGTGTATTTTTTTCGTTGTACAAAACAACGATGTTTCCTGCTGATTCTATGGAAAGATCAGCAAACGATTCTACAGAAATTTGTTTTGTTACCCAGTCAGTGGGGGATATATCCGCTGTTGGCGCTAATGGTACCAGCAATGATATAAGAGAAAGGATTAAAGTTTTCATGATTGTACTCTCTGATTCTTGGTTCTTGATGATAGTCTTGAACCTTAGACGAGTGCAATCCTAGTTAGTTGCGCCTGAAGATGTTAAATAAATGTTAAAAACCAGGAATATTGAATCTATGAGTTCTCTATTCCTGATTATTTATTCCGATATTTTTAATTAATTAGTTCCGCAGCAATTACAACCACAAGGGCTTACCAGGCAGTCACATTCGTTGCAGGTACATTCTGTTATGCTTTTCATGAGATTATATTTTTAAATGAAAGTTAATCTGTTTCAATGAACAGGTTTTACTTTTAAGACGAAAGATTTCGAAAAAGATGCAAGGTAATCAGCATGTACATGCATATTTGTCCTTATGAGTACAATCGCTTTCTCCTTTCGAGTTAGTAGAGAGACAACATTCTTTGAAGTGTTCATTGAGCTTGGCTCTTGCTCTTTGAACTCTAGACTTTAAACCCGGGTAAGATATGCCAATTTTTTTGGCGTACTCTTTCTGAGAGAGATTGCCGAGATCAGTTGCCAGAATAGCTTCTCTGTAGTTCTCCGGAAGTTCTTGGACAAAAAGGTGAAGACAGGTTTCACAAAGCTGATTCAGTTCATCATCTTCAAAAAGGTGGGCGTTATCTTTTAACACTGCTTGTTCTTTTTGACGTGATTTTTTTTGGCGGTAGTAATCGTACACAGTATTGCGCGTTACAGTAAACATCCAGCTGGAAAGCGAACTCTGATCGTTGAGAGTGTCCAGCTTTGTATGAATTTTTATAAAAACCTCTTGAAGTAAATCTTTAGCAATCTCTTTGTCATCAACACGAGACAAGATAAAAGAATAGATGCGATCGCTAAATTCGTTCCAAATCTGAGTAGTGCTCATTTTTTTACTTGTAAAGACGAAGGTTTATAAAAAAGATGCATGAATCAATGTAAAAAAACATGAACTATAAAACATTGACTGATAGCAGGCGTAAGGTTTCGATCTTTAATAATCTTACACCCCTTAGACTATGAAAAACCAAAATCTCTGCAAAAAATCATCCCTGATTTTACTTCTGGGATTGTCATTACAGCTAACTCTGGAAGCTCAGGAAAACGAGTATGAATTCCTTAAAGGGCCTTTAACAACTGCCAAAGATTTTACTGTTGAGGTTTTTGATGCAATGCCTGCTGAAGATTATTCTTTTAAGCCAACGGAAGATGTTCGAACATTTGCGGCACAAGCGTATCACATTGCTTATAGTTTAGAATGGTTTAGCAATCAATTAAAAGGAACACCGATTCAGTGGGCTCCGGGTGATGAAAATGATATGAACAAAGAAGAACTGGTTAAGTATGTAACCGAACAGTTTGATGCATTGATTGAAATTGTTATCAATTCTGAACAAAGTGGTCAATTCACTGCTGGAGTTTTAGGAGTGTTGAGACATAATTCACATCATCGTGGGCAAATGGTTACATACCTGAGAACAAACGGAATTGCACCGCCGGCATACAAATAATTAATTGTAGCATTACATTTTTGGGGAGTGGTTTTGACCGTTCGATTCGTAATAAATCTGATTAATATGAGTGCATATTAGAAGTTGAAGATATTATATGCTGTTATCGAGTTCCGCTCTCCAGAAATTAAGTTTCTCGAAAGCTTCGAGCATACCTGAACCATACCAACTAAACCATTCTCCATTTATAAGTTCAATTTTAGAATCAGGACAGACTTCCTTGATCTCTTCAATGTGCTTTTGTTTGAACGGGAAAGGTTCGCTACTCAAAAGGACCAATTCCGGATTTTGATCTTCCAGGTCGTCTAAAGAAATTTGAGGGTAACGTTGCTGATCAGAAAATATATTTTCCAGATCATAGTGCTTCATTACAGAGTCAATATAGGTTCCATCGGCGGCAACCATCCACGGATCTTTCCATATGAAGTAAGCAGTTTTTAAAGACGGGTATTTGGGTGATTGGGACAGCAAAACCATAATTTTATCAACGAGTTTTTGAGCACTTGTTGCCAGTCCCAAGTCTCCACCGAGCTCACATATTGCATTTATCGCATCATTTATAGTATCAATTTCTGTGATATTTACTTCTGTATGAGCCTGAAGTTCTTGTACATCTTCTTTTCTGTTTTCTTCGTGATTGGCAATAATGTAATCAGGATTCAGAGACAGTATCTTTTGAATATTCGGGTTTTTTGTACCGCCGATAATGGGAATTTCCTTTACCAGTTCTTCAGGGTGGATACAAAAACGGGTTCTGCCAACAAGTCTGTTGTCTAGTCCCAGATCAAGCACTAATTGTGTAAGACTGGGAACCAGACTTATGATTCTCTGATAAGACATTTCCGGAAATTGAATTATTTTTAGAATTAATATGTAAGATAACCAATCAACAACGGAACCAATAACCACCAATAATGGAATTAGGCATTTTCACTTTTGTAGATAATAATCCGGACCCGAATACCGGAGAAAAATTACATCCTTCCAAGCGATTACAGAATTTATTGGAAGAAGCTGAATTAGCTGATCAAGCCGGCTTGGATGTCTTTGGGATTGGAGAACATCACCGTGAAGAATATGTAGCTTCAGCTCCGACAGTAATTTTATCCGCTATTGCGGCCAGAACAAAGAATATACGATTAACAAGTACGGTTACGGTTTTGGGTTCAGAGGATCCGGTTCGGGTTTTTCAGCAATTTGCCACGCTTGATCTGTTATCAAAAGGAAGAGCAGAAATCATGGTTGGAAGAGGTTCTTTTATTGAATCGTTTCCATTGTTTGGCTTTGATCTGCAGAACTACGAAGAGTTGTTTGAGGAAAAACTGGAATTGTTGCTTCAACTACGAAAGAATGAAAAAATAACCTGGTCGGGAAATTTCAGATCTGCAATTGATGATAAAGGAATATACCCACAGCCGATGCAAACTGAATTACCGATATGGAGAGCAGTAGGAGGTACGCCGAAATCAGCATATGTAACAGGCGCTCTGGGATTGCCATTAGCATTGGCAATTATCGGAGGATTGCCCGAGCAGTTCAAACAATTTGCAGATATTCATGAGCGGGGAGCAAAAGACAATGGAAAAGAAAAGCCCGCTCTAAGCATTAATTCTCATGGTTTTATTACTGAAACCTCTGAAGAAGCGAGGGATATTGCTTTTCCGGCTTTTAAACAGACTATGGATAAGATCGGAAGCGAGAGAGGTTGGGCACCGATGAGCAGAGAACAATTTGAAGCTTCAACAACACTAAAAGGCGCTAATTTTATTGGAAGTCCACAGGAAATCATTGATAAAATCTTATATCAGCATGAAATTTTTGGGCACGATCGCTTTCTGATGCAAATGAGCGTGGGCAGTGTTCCTCATCAAAAAATGATGAAATCAATAGAGCTGTTTGCTACGGAAGTGGCGCCTGTAGTTCGGAAAGAGTTGGGAGAATGATTTCATATCTGTACGGATAATTCATGAATTGTCCGTACAGATTAAATTACAATGATAATTTTAAGAATACTGACCCAAAATCTCTTTTGCTCTCTGTATATACCCTCCCCCAAATAAATTAGCATGAACCAGGATCGGGTACAGGTTACAGAGTTCAATACGTTCTTCAAAGCCATCTGCTAAAGGATATTCTGAATTGTATCCTTTATAAAAGTCAGAAGAGAATCCACCGAATAAACGAGTCATGGCAATGTCCATTTCTCTGTGTCCATAATAAACTGCAGGGTCGTAAATACTTGCGGCTCCATCTTTTGTGAACATATAATTTCCACTCCAAAGATCACCATGCAGAAGAGCTGGTTGTTCGTTTGAGAAAAGGTTTTGAACAGCTTTATGAAATGCATTAACGATGGGAATTAGACCACTTTCAAATTTTCCGGACTGAATTCCGAGTTCGATTTGTGGTTCAATTCTTTCGGAGACAAAGAAATCGGCCCAATTTTGATGTTGATGATTGTTTTGCGGAAGCTTTCCAATAAAGTTGTCGTGATCTAACCCAAAAGTATCAGCAGAATGTTGGTGAAGTTTTGCCAATTCTGTTCCAAAGCCATAAGCGGATCCTGAATTCCCTGAATCGGGGACAAGTAAGCTTAACAGCAGAAAATCTTTTCCGACCTCAACCACATCCGGAATTATCAAGTCAGTGTTTGCACCAGAAAGCATCTTTAGGCCGTTAGACTCTGTTTTGAACATATGTTCAGGAGCGGAACCGTTCCATTTAAGGAAGTATGAATCGTTTTTACTCATTTCAACAATTGAAGCATGATTGATATCTCCACCTGTTTGGATCTTGGAAGACACAATTTTGTCATCAAGCTTTAACTCAATTACAGATTTGATATGCTCCGGAATCATTTTTCAATATGCGGCTTTAATTCGTTCAGTAATGCTTCGGTACTTCTGTTCAGTATCTGAAAGACGTTCTCAAACCCTTTTAAACCACCGTAATAGGGATCAGGAACACTTCCGTCTTCAGGAGAAGGATCAAAATCTCGCATTAATTTTATTTTATGGCTGAAGCGATCTCTTCTGTCAAGGTCATGAATGTTTGAGAAGTTTTCTTTATCCATTGCCAGAATAAGATCAAATTCTTCCAGATCAGCATACTCAAATTTTCTTGCTTTGGAGGGGAGGTGTATTCCATGTTTATTCGCGGTAGCCTGACTTTTACTGTTTGCTCCTTCTCCAACATGGTAGGCTGCTGTTCCGGCTGAGTCGATATAGAAATAATTTTCGAACCCTTCTTCTCTGACTTTATGTATAAATATTCCTTCGGCTGTAGGGCTTCGGCAAATATTTCCTAAACAAACAAAGCACAATTTGTATGGATTTTCTTTTGTAATTGCTCTCAGATATGATTTCATTTGCGAAATAAAATTTTAATGTTTGAAAAAGATTACCATTAAACCCATAGATACAAAATTTTTAACGGTTTTGGGAAATACATACTAAACTATTAATCAGAACTCAATGCCTGCTTTTTGCTAAGTTTTTGTATATTTGAGGCTTAAAATTATTCTGTGGACAACATATTTATATGTCGAAAAAGTTTGAAGAAATAAAGCAGCTTAACTATCCGAAGGCGGAAGTTGAGACTATGAATTGGTGGAAGGACAATGAGATCTTTAACAAAAGTCTTGAGACTCGTGAAGATGGTATACCCTTCACGTTTTTTGAAGGCCCGCCAACTGCTAATGGTAAACCGGGAATCCATCATGTGATGGCACGAACAGTAAAAGATATGTTCTGCCGATATAAGACTCTCAAAGGTTTCAGAGTGGAGAGAAAAGCCGGTTGGGATACTCATGGTTTGCCGGTTGAAATCGAAGTTGAAAAGGAACTAGGGTTAGAAGGGCGTTCTCAGGTTGAAGAGTACGGCATAGCAAAGTACAATGCTAAGTGTCGTGAGAGTGTACTAAAGTATAAAGATCTTTGGGATGACTTGACTACCAGAATGGCATATTGGGTAGATCAGGATGATCCGTACATCACATTCAAAAACGAATACATTGAATCCGTTTGGTGGGCTTTTGATAAGCTCTTTGAAAAAGGATTGGTATATAAAGGATATAAGATCCAGTGGTATTCACCCGGTTCAGGAACGGTGCTTTCTTCTCATGAAGTAAGTTTGGGTTACAAGGAAACACAAGATCCTTCTGTTTATGTGAAATTTAAAGCTGATGGCGAAGAAAACACTTATTATCTGGCCTGGACAACGACTCCATGGACGGTGGTATCAAATATGGCGCTGACCATAAATCCAAAGCTTACTTACGCAAAAGTATCTTTCGAGGGTGAGAATTTTATCGTTGCTAAAGATTGTGCAGAACAGGTTTTCGGAGAAGGTTTTGAAATTCTGGAAGAAATCTCCGGACATGCTTTATTAGGCAGAACTTATGAGCCGGTCTTTGATTTTGCTTTTAAAGAATTTGATAAATCGGAAGCTTGGAAAATTATAGAAGCAGAATATGTTACTACCGATGAAGGAACAGGTGTTGTTCATACCGCTCCGGCTTATGGAGCAGATGACTTCGATTCTTGTAAAAAGGCGAACATTCCTATGTTCAATCCTATTGATCGAGAAGGCAAATTCACTAATGAAGCTCCCGATTTTGAAGGTCAGTGGTTTAAAGAAGCTGATAAAGATATTGCTCGTGCTATAAAGGAAAAGAATCTGATGTTCAGGCATGAGACTTGTGTTCACAACTATCCGTTTGATTGGAGAAAAGGAACACCACTAATGAGTTATCCTGTAGATTCCTGGTTTATCAAAACTACCAGTGTCAAAGATCGCATGGTTGAGTTGAATAAAAAGATAAACTGGAAGCCTGAAAGCACAGGAAGTGGACGTTTCGGAACATGGTTAGAAAATAATGTGGATTGGGCTGTTTCAAGGCAAAGGTATTGGGGAACGCCGATTCCAATCTGGGTTAGTGATAAAGATCCTGAATATGTTGAGTGTATCGGAAGTATGCGAGAACTTCGGGAGAAAGCAGGACTAACTGAGGTGGATGAAATAGATCTTCACAGACCTTTTATAGATGACATTACATGGGAAGCTCCTGATGGCGGAACCATGAGAAGGATTCCTGATCTTTTGGATGTGTGGTTCGACTCAGGCGCAATGCCGTTTGCTCAATGGCATTATCCGTTCGATAACGACCATGAATTCAGCTACAACTATCCGGCTGATTTTATTGCTGAAGGTGTAGATCAAACGCGCGGATGGTTCTATACGCTTCACGCTTTAGGAACTATGCTTTTTAATGAAGAAGCATTCCGGAATGTAATCTCCAATGGCTTAGTGCTGGATGAGAATGGCGAAAAGATGAGCAAATCGAAAGGTAACACCGCTGATCCTTTTGAGCTCATCAATAAATACGGTGCTGATACAGTTCGTTGGTATATGATGAGTAACTCATCACCTTGGGAAAACCTTAAGTTTTCTGAAGACGGACTGAAAGAAGTTCAGCGAAAATTTTTCAACACTTTAGTGAACACCTATTCTTTCTTTGCACTTTATGCGAATATCGATGGTTTCAAATATTCCGGGTCACAAATTCCAACAACTGAACGCCCTGAAATAGATCAATGGGTAATTTCTAGATTGAATACTACCATCAAAACGGTGGAAGGTTTTCTGGAAGATTATGAACCGACTAAAGCAGCCAGGGAAATAGAAGATTTTGTTGAGGAACTAAGTAACTGGTACGTTCGCAGAAACAGACGCCGCTTTTGGAAAGAAGGGAACACACTTGATAAAACAGCTGCATATCAAACGCTGTATGAGTGCTTGAAAAGCTTAAGTAAAATGATCAGTCCAATAGCTCCATTTATGGGGGAATGGTTGTATCAGAATTTGAATATGGTTACTGGCCTGGAAGAAGAATCTGTACATATTTCATTTTTCCCAACCGTTGAAGAGACAGCTATCTTTAAGAAGCTGGAGCATAAAATGGACATGGCTAGATTGATCTCATCCATTGTTCTGAGGATACGAAATCAGATTGAAATGAACGTTCGCCAACCGCTGGCAAGAATTATTCTTCCAATCAAAGATGAAGCAGAAAGAGCTGCAATTGAATCTGTAAAGGATATCATTTTAGAAGAAGTGAATGTCAAAGACATTCAGTTTGTGGACGATGATTCGGGAATTGTACATAAATCTGCCAAAGCTAACTTTCCTGTACTTGGAAAAAAACTGGGCCCGAAAATGAAGGCGGTTGCTGCTAAAATCGCACAACTTAGTACAGACGAAATTACTCAGTTTGAGAAGTCAGGTTCTCTGGAAATAAATCTGGACGACGGTGAAACAATTAGATTAGACGAAGACGGTCTTGAGATCGTTAGAACAGGGCTTGAAGGCTGGCAGGTAGAAACGGAACGGGGATTAAGTGTAGCCGTTGATACGGAATTATCTTCAGAATTAAAACTTGAAGGTTACGCCAGAGAATTCGTTAATAGAGTACAGAGCATGAGAAAAGAAGCGGATTTTGATGTTGTAGACCGTATCAAGATTGGCTTTACAGGTTCAGAAGAATTAAAGGAAGCAGTTGTTTCAATGAATGATTACATCAAAACTGAAACACTGTCTGAAGAAATTAAATTTGAAAATTTAGATGTTCCCGACTTTGTTAAAGAGTGGGAAATTGGCGATGATGATTGTAAAATATCTATTCGCAGAACAGTTAATACATAAGGATAAAGTTATGGCTGATAAATCAAACACAGAGGAAAGAGTATCTCCTTATAGCGACAAAGAACTGGAATATTTTCGTGGAATAATCGAAAAGAAACTAAAAGATTCAGAAGATGAACTGAACACGCTTCAGAAATCACTGCGTGAAAGCATGGAGAATGCATCAGACGAGTCGGCATATTCTTTTCATATGGCGGATGCAGGTACTGATGCGCAAGAACGTGAAAAAACATACGTGTTACTGAATCGTACACGAAAATTTATCAAATACCTTGATGATGCTATCAAACGTATTGATAATAAAACATACGGAGTGTGTAAAGTTACAGGAAAGAAAATTGCTAAAGGAAGATTGGAAGCCGTACCACATACACAGCTAAGTATTGATGCAAAACTGAAGCGCAGATAAATTAAAGCATACGTCTTGAATCGAAATAAACTTGTTGCACTTTTGACGCCGGCAGTAATTGTGTTGGCTCTCGATCAGATCACAAAATACATTATCCGAACATCTCCGGAGCTTCATAATAAGATTATTATAGAGGGCTGGTTACGGTTGTATTACACTCAAAATCCGGGCATGGCAATGGGAATAGACTGGTTGCCAACCATTGTGGTTAGTTCGGTAGCTATTCTGGCAGTAACCGGTATTTTGATATACTTGCTTCGATCCATTGAAACTGCTTCCATCGGATATCTTATATTTATGGGATTGATTCTGGGTGGAGCTTTTGGGAATATTGCGGACAGAATTTTTATGGGTTATGTTGAAGGAAATGGTGGAATTTTAGAAGGTCATGTAGTCGACTTTATCTATTTCAGCCTTCAGATAAATGACTGGACGGTTTTCCCTTATATCTTTAATGTAGCTGATATTGGCATATCTGTATCTATCATCTCGTTATTGATCTTCAGCAAAAAACTACTTCCAGCTTCTCAAAAAGAAGAGCCCACAGCAGAGGTAGAAGTTGCCGGTGAAGAAACAGCTGTAGAGGAAATCGCTAAGAAGTAAAAGACTAGTTTTTTCTTACAGCGTCATCCAAAAAATCTATACTTGTATCAATAGGAACCTGATCTACGATCTCTAATCCAAAACTTTTGATACCAATTCTTTTTACGGGATTATTGGACAGAAGACGGATCTTGCAGATACCTAAAGATTTAAGAATCTGAGCACCGATTCCGTAATCTCTGGAGTCACCTTTTTTCGGATTGTTATTTTCTTCCTCTGTTTCAGGGTTGCCTTCCTGCATTGCCTTTAATGTGCGAAGTTGATTTACAAGTACGGAACCACGTTGATTTCTGTTCATATACAGAACAACGCCTTTTCCTTCACGTTCAACCTGAAGCATTGCCTGATGGAGCAATTCGCTGGTATCATTCAAGCGACTTCCGAAAATGTCACCGATCAGATCAGAAGAATGAACACGCGTGAGAACAGGTTCTTCCTTACTCCAGCTTCCTTTTGTAAGAGCCATGTGGATGTCGCCCGTCAGGTTTTCTTTGAATGCTCTAAGCTTAAAATCACCGTACATCGTCGGCATATTGATGTCCATCACTTCATGAACTAAAGATTCATTCTCATTACGGTATGCAATAAGATCTTTAATGGTGATGAATTTCATATCATATTTCCTTGCGATCTTAGCAAGGTCCGGAACACGAGCCATTTCTCCATCTTCATTCATGATCTCGCAGATAATACCAACAGGTTTTAATCCGGCTAGTTTTGCAAGATCAATTGCAGCTTCGGTATGTCCGGCACGGCGAAGAACACCGCCATCTACAGCAAGAAGAGGAAAAACATGTCCGGGTCTTCTGAAATCCACAGGTTTGGCATCATCATTTGCTATTTCACGAATAGTGTTAGCACGATCAGCAGCAGAAATACCCGTGGTTGTCAATCTTTTATGATCAATAGAAATAGTGAAGTTAGCCTCATCAGGATCAGCGCCATCGGTGACCATGTGAGTAAGTTTTAGCTTTTCGGCACGGCTTTTATTGATTGGAGCACAAACCAACCCACGACCATGAGTAACCATAAAATTAATGGCTTCGGTAGAAACCATTTCTGCCGCCATCAGAAAATCGCCTTCATTTTCACGATCTTCATCATCGACAACAATAACCATTTTGCCATTTTTAATGTCTTGAATGGCTTCAGGGATGGTATTAAATTTTATAGAGTCACTCATTTGACTGAATTACTTTTTTTCCTGCTTATTAGGATTCACATCATTGATTGCAGATTTCAGAAATCTGATTTTGACATTTCCACCCACTTCGATCAACACAGAGTCGTCTTCAATAGTATTTAGCACACCGATCATTCCTGAAGAAGTAACAACTTTGTCGCCCTTTTTCATTTCAGAAACTTTGTTCTGAATTTCTTTCTGTTTCTTGCTTTGTGGACGGATAATGAAAAAGTAAAAAACCACAAAGATAGCGCCCATAAAGATAAGGCTTGTATATCCACTTCCTTCACCTTCAGCAGGTGGTGCCATTAGAAAAAACGTAAGTAAACTCATTTATAAATTTTTAATAGTTAATTAGAAGCCCAAAGATACGGCATTATTGACTGAATCTCACTGCTTTTTGGCGAATCGAAATGTTAATGATACTCAGGATCTGAGCTGATCTTTGATGGCATCAACGAATCTGTCGAGTTCTTCAAGTGTGGTATAGACATTGGGAGTAACGCGTATTCCCTTGAACTGATCATGATTGATCGGGGTGGTAATTATTCTATAATCCCGCCATAAAGTCGAATTCAGATCATTTGGTGCAATGCCTTTCAATTCTACTGTTGCAATTGCACAAGCGTATTTGGGATTTCTGCTGGTATGTAAGACAACGCGGTCGTTATCAATCAGCTGATCGATCCAGTAATCATTCAAGTATTTCAGACGAGCTTCTTTTCTGTCAGAGCCAATGCCTTCGTGGAAAGTAAGTGCTTCACCAATTGCTAGATAATTTGCAGCAGGATGCGTACCTATCTCTTCAAATTTCCGGATATTCTCATCCATGGTTTCGGGAGCAGCCATCATAGGCCAGAGGTCTTTGATCTTATCCTTCTTTACATACAACATTCCTGTTCCGTGAGGAGCGAACAGCCACTTATGAAGACTGGTGGTATAATAATCACAATCCAGATCTTCTTGTTTGAAAGTAAAATGAGCAAAGGCATGAGCGCCATCCACAATAACAGGAATTCCTTTTTTGCGAGCCATTTGCACAACTTTTTTAACCGGTAGGATCTGTCCGGAGATGTTCACAATATGGCTCATCAGAATGAGCTTGGTTTTTGGAGTGATATTTTGCTCAAACAGAGAAACGATCTCATCATCATTTTCAGCCGGAACGGGAATGCTGAATTGATTGAGTTTAATTCCTTCGCGACGTTCCCTTTGCTGGAATGTGGTGATCATTCTCGGGTAGTCCTGATCTGTAGTAAGAACTTCATCACCTTTTTTAAGATCTATACCTAATTGGCATATTTGGAGACTCTCAGAAGCATTACGGGTCAGAGCAATTTCTTCAGTATCCACACCAAACATTCTGGCTATTCTTTGCCGGACACCTTCTCGTCTTGGTTCCAATATCCGCCACATATTATAAACAGGTGCCTGATTGGAGAAATCCAGATGTTTCTTCATAGCCGCTTGAACAAATTCAGGAGAAGGGCTAACTCCGCCATTATTCAGATTTATGAGACTTCGATCCACGGTAAAAGCCTGCTGAACGGTAGCCCAGAAATCTTCATCTTTTGCTATATCAGAAGCTGATCCTGAAAACGAATTCAGTTCTTTATAAAATGAGTCAGAAAGAGGTTTAGTAAGAAAGGCAGTGGAAGCAAAAGCCAGTGCCCCACCGGAAATTTGATTAATAAACTGCTTACGTGAACTCATACTTCCTCCAATAGTTTGTTACAGAGATTTAAAGATTGGGGGTTAAAAAAGCAAGGTATAAACAAAAAAAGGATGATGTCCTTGCGAACATCATCCTTTAAAGTTCTTTTTTAGAGTAAAAGAATTACCCTTCTTTCACATCATCAATGCTTTCAAGAAGAGTCTCAGCTTCTTTGATGAGATCATCAGCTTTTTGTTTTGCTGATTGAACTACTTTGTCGCCTTTGTCTTTTGCTTCGGAGATGAGTTGTTGTTTTTCTTCTCTTAGCTGGGCGATCAGATCGTTAAGCTCATCTTTATAGCTGCTTAATTGGTATGAAAGACGATTTCTGGTGTTCTTTCCGGTATCCGGAGCATAAAGAAGTGCTAAAACGGTTCCTGCTAGTGCTCCTGTTAAAATACCTGCAATAAAATTTCCTGACTTGTTCATAATAAAATCCTCAAATTAAAATTCTTTCTTTCTAACTATAACAAGAATAGCTATTCGTAGTTCCAATATCTATTGTTTCATATAAATTATTTACTACTAAGTGCAATTTCCGTTTTTTGTGAAGACTTATTTCTCGTGAATAAAGATTTAATCCAATTGATCACTTGTTTAAACCCAACAGAAATAGCCGGAGTGATAAACAGAGTAAAGATCACACCAAAAGCTAATCCTCCAATTACAGTTTTTGCTAAAGGGGACCATATTTCTGCACCGGCGCCAAGTTCCAGTGAAAGTGGAACCATCGAACAAATAGTTGTAATAGCAGTTAGTAAAATAGGTCGCATCCTTCGCTTACAAGCGTAAATAATCCCATCTAAGAATTCAGACCCTTTATTTAAGTCAAAAGCCATGCCTCTCGTTTTCAAATGCATATAATCAACAAGTACAATTCCATTATTTACAATAATTCCGACCAGCATAAATAACCCGATATTTCCGGTAGTGCTTAGCGGATTTCCAACTATGTACAGAGAGAATAAAGCTCCAAAAAGAGCCATCGGTATACACAACCAGATCACAAAAGGATCCCGGAAATTTTCGAAAAGGGAAGCCATGATCATAAACATGAGCACGAGAGCAGCTAAACCTGCAAACAGAAACTGTTGAGCACCCTCTTGAGCTTCACGGGTTGCCCCGGTAAATTCATAACGATAACCTTCCGGCATCACTACTTCGTTGGTAATAAAGTTAGTGATGAGCTCACGATATTCGTTTGCATCACCGGTAAATTGAATGCTGACGTCGAGAAGAATTTCTCTGTTTCTTTTCTGATAAGAATCCACTCCTTTGGTTTCAACGAATTCACCAACAGCGACTACGGGAACCCGCTGATCTTCATATTGCAACACCTCCAGGTCAAAGAGATCTTCTCTGGATTTGAGAGCAGTTTTAGCTGTACGAATTTCGATTGGAATCTCACGCCCATCCGCTCTGAAATAACCTGCCTGATTACCCAATGTCTGGGTACGTAGCGCATTAGCAACCTGACTGATACTGGAATTAAGCAAACCTACTCGGTTTCTGTCTAATACGAATTGCATTTCCGGAGTTGGGTCAGTTCTTCCATTATCCACCTGAATGATATTCGGATCATCAAGCAATTTGTCTTCTATGGATTTGGAAATTTTAAGTAATTCTTCCATTTCAGGACCAATCAGACTTAGCCTGATGGATCCACCTCCAGACCTGAATCCTCTTCCTCCAAAGCTAAGTCCGCCACCTTCCACAGAAGCTCGGATGGTTACTCCCGGAGCGGTTAGCTCTTGTCGAAGAGCTGCAGCAAGTTCGCTACTGGTAATATCTCTTTCTTCAAGTGGAACAAGTTTGAGTGTAAAGCTTCCGCGGTTGGTTTGTTCAGTAAACCGACTTCTTCCAATTGAAGAAACAACGGTTTCAATCTCCGGTTTTTGTAACAGCTGTGCTTCAAAATCCTTCATCACTTCCACTGTTTTAACCAAGCGGGTTCCTTCTGTTAAGGTCACGTTTACATCCACTTCTCCTGAATCTGTTTCAGGGAATCCTTCTTTATCTATTCCCTGATAAATTACCACGGTACCAAATAATATACCGATCAGAGCTAATCCGGGTATCCATTTATGAAGGAGGAGCCAGCTCAACACTTTACCATATCCATTTTCCAGTTTATGGATCGCTTTAAACATAAAGTTTCTCTTACTGAACATTTCAGGGTCGAGTATCAAAACTGACAAAACCGGTACCAGAACAATGGAAGAAATAAAAGATATAGCAATTGCAAAGCTGATCGTAAGTGCAAACTCTTTAAAGAAGATTCCCTGAATACCGGTGATCAAAGTTATTGGAATAAACACGCCAAGTGTTGTAAGAGTAGAGCCAAGAAGAGGACCTACCACTTCATTAGTTCCCGTAAGAGCGGCATCAAATTTACTTAGTCCATCTTCTAACTTTCTGGCTACACTTTCTGCTACTACGATGGCATTATCAACCAATAGTCCGATCGCGAGAGCTAATGCCGAAATCGTAAAAATATTCAGCGTTAGATCAGCTGCATACATGGTTGCAAAACTGGCAGCTATGGATACAGGAATGGAAGTGGCTACAACTAAAGAAATTCTCCATCCTCCCATAAATATCAAAATAACGAACACAACAACTAAAAGAGCTATAACCGAGGATTGAGACAAGTTATTAACCGAATCCTCAATGGCCTGCCCTTCATCTGATAAAATTCGAAGCTCCACACCGGGCGGTAATATTTCATTGATTTCAGGAACTACTTCTTCAACTGCTTTTACCACATCCAAAGTGTTTGCATCTGAATTTTTCTGGATCTCTACAGAAACACTGTTATTCCCATTTACATTAACCAAGCTGGTTACTTCCGTGAAGCCATCAGATACGTCAGCAACATCTTCAACTCTTATGGGAATTCCATTATCTGAAACTTTAATAATAGTTTTCTTTATCTGTTCAATATCTTGATATAACGATTGAGCTCTTACACTATAACTTATATTTTGTGCTACTATATTTCCGATCGGGAGCTGCACATTATTTGAACTTATTGCACTTTCCAGATCCTGGGGAACAATGTTGTGTTGGGCGAGGCTCATTGGAGATACGTCAACATAAATCCTTCGTTCAAGTCCGCCGCGGGTATCTGCTGAAGCCAAACCGACAATTCTTTCCAAGCGTGGCTCTACCAGTTCAATAGCTAACTCTCTTAATTCATCTAAGCCTCTCAGGCTGGAATTGATACTTAACTGCATGATAGGTCTGCTTTCGGGATCAAACTGAAAAATGGCAGGGGCGCGCGCCTGAGCAGGTAAATCGGCACGAATCTGATCAATAGCTTTTTGAACCTTTAGTTCCGTTTTTCTGATATCAGTTCCTTCAAAAAGGCGCAAAATTACAAAGGCACTTCCACGACTTACCCGGGCTTCCAGAGATTCAATTCCTTCGATAGCAGAAACAGCTCCTTCAATCGGAGTGACAATAAGCCGATCAATGTCTTCAGGGGCTACATTCTGGTAACCTGAAGAGATCGCCAATACAGGAATATTAAGAGTTGGAAACAGAGTTACTCTTAAGTTTGTAAGCGAAAAAATACCAAATCCTACTATGATCAGTGTACACATGATCACAGTAATTGGTCGGTTTAAAATGCCACCGGTAAGATTGAACTTTTTCATGATGAGACCTCATTATTTTCCAAAAGTGGATCTGTTTTATGAACAGCATCAAATCCGAGGTTGTCGACACCTCTGTTTATCAGATTATAAATGCTGGGTACAACAAAAAGCATTAAGATAGTAGACATGGTTAAACCGCCGATCACAGTTCTTGCCATTGGACTCCATGTTTCAGAACCGGATCCTAATTCCAGAGCAAGTGGAACCATAGATAAAATCGTAGTTAAAGCGGTCATTAATATCGGGCGAAGACGTCGTGTAGCTCCCTGAACAATAGCTTTATGACGATCAATGCCTCTGGCTTGCAAAATTTTGATGTAATCGATCATTACAATTCCATTATTTACAACGATACCGGAGAGCAGTATGAGGCCTACCATTGAGGTTACACTAATTGCCGTTCCTGTAACTCCAAGAATAATCAAAACACCGGATAGAGCTAAAGGAATAGTAAAAATGATTATGAAAGGTTCTATCAGACTTTCAAATTGAGAAGCCATAACCATATAAGTCAGAATTCCGGCAATGGCAAAAGCAATAAGCAGGAAGTTAAATGACTCAGCTTGTTCTTCAGCTGAACCTGCAAGTGCATAACGGTAACCATCTGGCCATTCCACCTCGTCCAGGATCGTGCGAGCATCAGCACTAGCTGTTTTAAGATCAACGCCATCCAGCTCAGTTAAGATCTCTATAACTCTTTCCTGATTGATTCTGGTCACATTAGTTGGCCCTGTATAACGTTCGACTCTGGCGAGAGTTCTAAGAGGTAACCATTCTCCAGCCGGAGTTTGAATTTGAATATTTTCCAGATCTGTAGATGCAGCCTTTTGTTTGGGATCTAACTCGACTTTAACTTCAAATTCCACACCCTGATCTACAAAACTAGTAGCAATATTTCCCTGAACAGCATCACTTAATGCAGTGGCAACTTGATTAGTGTTCATTCCTACTAGCGCAATTCGCTCTCTGTCCAGAACCAAGCGAAGTTCAGGACGGCCCTGATCGGCAGTACTGTAAGCACTTACTACGCCATCAATTTGGGTGATCTTTTCTTTAACACCATCCGACAAATTCTTCTTTACCTCAGCATCAAATCCAAAGATTTGAACAATAAGTCCGTTTTCGCCATCCGGGCTTAATGGATCTTGAATAGTTTCCTGAATAGTGACACCGGGAACTATTTCCAGCTTTTTGAGAAGATCGCTCACTATGTCAAATTGTGAACGACTCCGTTCATTTTTTGGGACTAATTCGACTCTAACGGCTCCCGTGAATCCTCCCGGATTGTCGGCGCCTTCAATTCCTTCTTTATCTCCATAATCTGAAACGATGATCCTGGCTTCAGGAACTTCCTTCATTATAATACTTTCTACCTGACCGATAGAACGTTCCAGTTCCAGTAAACTAACACCGGCTTCTCTTGTTACTTCCAGATTAAATGCGTTTTCATCAACTCTTGGGAAAAACTCACCGCCAAGCATATTAAAGATCGGTAGGGTAGCAACAAAAAATACGATTGCAACCAGCACCACAAGTCCACTTTTGTGAAGAGCTTTGTCAAGTTTTTCGGAGTACCATTTTTCGAGTTTATTCAGAAGCTCACTGAAGAAATTGGCGACTTTATTTGTTGCTTCAATAGATAACTCACCATCCTTATAGAATTGAGAAGTCATCATAGGAATTAGTGTAAGAGCCACTAATGAAGAAACAGATAGTGAAAAGGAAATAGTTAATGCGAGATCTCTGAAAAGAAAACCTGCGATACCGGGCACAAATAATATTGGTAGAAAAACAACCAAGGTGGTCAAGGTTGATATCACCACGGGCACAGCAACTTCTTTTGCCCCCATTATAGCGGCGTCTTTACGTCCTTTTCCTTCTTCACGGAATCTAAAAATGTTTTCAAGTACTACTACTGCATCATCCACTACCAAACCAACTGCTAAAGTTAAACCCGAAAGCGAGATAATATTTAAGCTCAGATCAGCAAAGTCCATCACAGCAAATGTTGTGACAATAGACACCGGAATTGAGATCGCAATTATGAGAGCTGAACGGCCGCTTCTGAGAAAAGCCAACAGGATAAGAACTACCAAAATAATAGCTTGTACACCTGTTAATAAGAGATTCTCAATAGACTGCTTTATGAATTCAGCTTTGTTTGTAAGCACTTCTACCTGAACGTCAGCAGGAAGACTTTTTTTGATCTCTTCAAGGTTTTCAATCACTGCTTCAGCTGCAACTACAACATTTGCATCGCTTTGACGATACACATTGATGATTACCCCGTCTTCTCCATCCACGCGAACGTTACCTACGGGTTGTGCAATTCCATCAGAAACTTCTGCAACATCTCTTAGATAAAGAGACTGACCTTCTCTTGTTGCAACAACTGTATTTCTTATTTGTTCAACACTTTTCAGCTCTCCCATGGTACGCAAAGAGTATACCGTGTTGCCTTCAGTAAGTTGACCTGCCGGAACCTGAATATTCTCAGCGCTTAATCTGGTTGAAATTTGTGCAATTGTAAGATTATACAACCGCATTTTTTCATTATCGATAATAACGTTGATCTGTCTTTCAAGTCCACCTGAAGTTTCTGCTGAAGCAATGCCATTTACTCTTTCTATGCGTTGCTCCAGGATCTGTGTAGCATAAGTTCTGAGGTCGCGAGAACTTCGTGCTTCAGAAGTTAAAGCAAGAACAATAATTGGTTCCTGGTTGGGATCGTAACTGAATACCAATGGAGTTTCAGCGTCTCTGGGTATAGACCGTTCAATCGATCCAAGCTGTTTCCGTACATCATTTTCAGCTTCATAAAGATCGGTTCCCCAATTAAAATTTAGTTTAACAACTGAGGCGCCTTGGCTGGAAAGAGAACGAACTCTTTTAATACCGCTAATACTTCCCACATTTTCTTCAATTGGTCGAGTGATCAATGTCTCCATATCTTCCGGAGCCACACCTTCGTAACCTGTAAAAATAGTTATAGTTGGGAAGCTTACATCTGGATAAAGATTCAAACGAAGTTGAAGTACACCAAATATCCCAAACCCAATTAATATTAGGCTTGTCATTAAAAAGGTAATAGGCCTGTCTACAGCCAGTTTTGAAAGTCCGCCCATTTTTTAATTCCCTGAAGCGTTAGCTGTTCTTAGGCTATCCATGTAAGCACGTCTATCTTCCTGGCTCATATTTTGTAGTCTCTGTCTCATTTTTGCTTGGTCTTCTTCACTCATATTTTGGAAAGCATTTCCGCCTTGTCCGGGCCTGCCGCCGCCTTGTCGGGCTTGTCTGTTTTGACCATTACCAGCTTGATCGTCTCCACCCACTCTTTGCTGCTGTGGAGATTGAAAGTCAGAACCGGATGCTACTCTTATAGATCCGCGATCCTGAAGACTCTGCTGACCTGTTACAATGATATTATCTCCTGGATTTAATCCTGAAAGTATTTCAATTCTGTCACCCTGTTCTATTCCAAGCTCAAGTGGTCTTAGTTGAGCTACAGAATCACCTTGAGATACAAAAACAGAGTACGTTCTTTGAAGTTGAATGGTATTTGATTCAGGCTCAACAATGGTTTCAACCTTTTCAACCATCGCGCTTCTTGGAATTACAATAGCCCGATCTTTGGTAACGATACTGATTACATTCTCAGTTAGTACTCCGGGATAAATATTCGGTCCAATTTCTGTAAGTGTGATCACCACTTCGCCGAGACCGGTGGTGGCATCAAGCTGCGGGCTTTTGCGTGAAACGACTCCGTTAGCTGATGATTCTTTTTCGTTCGATACTCTGAGATTAACTTCCTGACCAATCTTAACAGCTTTCCAATCCTGAACAGGAAGGTATATTCGTGTTTCATACCCTACAAGATTAGCAACCTCAAAAAGAGTTTGTCCGGCACTGGCAATATCTCCCTCGGCACCGGTTCTTGAAATTACAACTCCTCGAACAGGAGAGCGAACTTCTGTATTATTAAAATTTTCCTGAGCCTGAGTAACAGAAGCAACTGATGACTGGTATTGAGAAACGCTGTTACGATAGGTTGCAAAAGCAATGTCAAATTCAGACTGACTAATTGCATTAGACTCGAGTAATCTTTTCTGACGGGCAAACTGAGTACTGTCTCTTTTTATGGCAACTTTACTTTGTTCTAATTGAGCTTTAGCCTGCTGAAGCTGATCCTTGAAAGTAGCGTCATAAATTTTAGCTAAAAGCTGCCCTTGACGAACCGTGTCTCCCAAATCAGCATAAAGCTTTACTATTCTATTGCTTACTTGAGGATTGATAGCTACAACATCCTGGGCTTTTATTGTACCGAAAGATTTTACCTGTTCTGAAATAGATTGGCGTGTTACGGGTTCTGTTTCTACACTGGTTACTCGGGCTCCGCCAAATCCGCCACCACCCCAGCCATTGAATTGTGCATTTTGGGCAGGATTGGATTCTTCGGTGTCTCCACCGCATCCGATTAACAAAAGAGATAAAATTAAAACTGCTGATAAAATTGTTTTGGTCACGTCCGTAAAGTTATTTTTAATTGTGTGTACTAGACAGTAAAGTTCTTTATTTAGTTCGTTTATGTCATTAATGTGGTGTAAAAAGAAGCAACATAAATATTGTTTTACATAATGATTAGGATACTTCGATTCCTTATGTTTAGGCGACAAAACTTCAACAAACTCTCACTACCAAATGAAATTTTTTATAGACACTGCCAATCTCGAAGAAATACAAGAAGCTAATGATCTAGGAGTGCTGGATGGGGTAACCACAAACCCAAGTTTATGCGCTAAAATCGGGGTGCGTGATTTCGAAGGCCATATCAAAAAGATCTGTGATATTGTTGAAGGGGATGTTTCTGCAGAGGTTGTTTCAACTACTTACAATGAAATGATCGAAGAGGGTAGAAAGATTGCAAAGATCGCGGACAACGTGGTAGTAAAAATTCCTTTGATCAAAGATGGTATTAAAGCGATTAAAACTTTTTCTGAAGAAGGAATTAAAACCAACTGTACACTTTGTTTTTCTCCAACTCAGGCGTTGATCGCGGCAAAAGCAGGAGCAACTTATATATCTCCTTTTATGGGAAGACTGGATGATATTTCTAGTGATGGCATGAAGTTGATCGAAGATATCGTACAGATCTACATGAATTACGGATTTGAAACTGAGGTGTTGGCCGCGAGTATTCGTCACCCGATGCATGTTGTGGAATGCGCAAAAGTTGGAGCAGACGTGGGAACCATGCCATTGAATGTTATTATGGGAATGTTAAAGCATCCGTTAACGGATTCAGGACTTGCCAGATTTCTAAAAGATTGGGAAGATCTGCAGGCTAGTTTAAAGAAATAGTGTTAGAGTGTTCAGGTGTTATAGATTGGCAAAATCTATAACACCATCGCACCTCAACACCCGAACACTGTCGCGCCCTAACACTATCGTTTATTGAAATGTTTTATAAGCCCTAACACCAATCTTTGGCATGACGTCGCCTGCTCTCTTAATACTTGAGCCTTTTCTTTAGAAATGTAAGCCAAATCCTCAGCAACATAGAGCAAGCTTTTAACTTCGGCCGCAGAACTCTGAGAAAAATCAAAAAACCTGACAGACTCTTTTCGGTGATATCTTGAAAATCCTTCAGAGATATTTGTCATCACAGATACAGAAGCTCGTTGGATTTGATCTCGTAATCCAAAGTCTTTAGAAAAAGGTGGTTTGTTAGTTATCGAATATACTTTCCTTACTAAAACCCTGGCCTCTTTCCAGCAAGTAAGTTCTTCAAAAGCGGTTATTTTAGGCATTAGTTTCTTTATTAAATTCCTTTCTCTATAATCAGACAGTTTCAAACCCAATTCCTTACAGAATTTCTAAAATTACTTTCGGATAACTACCATAACACTGTCACGCCATAACACCATAAAATGAATTAGGTTCCTGTCATTTCGAGCAAAGCGAGAAATCTACAATTTCTCTTTGTTTACGAGTAATAGATTTCTCACATTCGTTCGAAATGACAAATTTATATCATGTTGAATGAAAGCTTTTAGAGTAGTTCTCCCTTTGATCCTTTTGATGGGATTTATTTATTTATTTAATCGCCAAATTTCTGTTCAGATTGGAGATGAAACTATAACCCTACCCCCAATCGGAAAATTTGTAGATCCTGAGTCCGGATTATGGGCAAACGCAGAAACAGATCTCCCCGAATCCAATGAATTAGCTCTAGAAGGTTTTAAAGGAAAAGCTTCGGTTTATTTTGATGACCGTCGCGTACCTCACATTTTTGCAGACAATGAATACGATCTGTATTTCGCTCAAGGTTATGTTGTTGCCAGAGACAGACTGTTTCAACTGGAGCTTCAAACCTTAGACGCTTCGGGTAGATTAGCAGAGAAAATTGGGGATAGAGCATTAAGCAGAGACAAAACTACACGAAGAAGAGGAATGCCTTACGGCGCTGAGAAAGCTCTTGAAATGATGAAAAAAGATCCAAAGACTTGGGAGATTGTAAATGCGTATGCTGATGGAGTTAACGCTTATTTATCATCATTGGAACCCAAGAATTATCCGTTAGAGTATAAAATCCTGGATTTTGAACCGGAAGAATGGACTCCTATCAAGACCGCTCATCTTCTAAAGAATATGACTCGTACGCTTGCCGGAGGCAATAACGATGACCGAACCAGTAATACCATGGAGTATTTTGGTGCAGATTTCATTGAGAAATTCTTTGAAGCTAAACCTGAGTTAAATGATCCCATCATTCCACCAACAAAAGAATGGGATTTTGAACGAATTCCTGTTGAAGCTCCGGATACTTTATTTAAACCTGCATCAGCAGTGGAGCTGGGAGAATACGAGCGACCTGAAGGAGTGGGAAGTAACAACTGGGCAGTTTCGGGATCAAAAACAAAATCAGGATATCCGATCTTAGCAAATGATCCACATTTAAGCTTAACGCTTCCTTCTATTTGGTATGAAGTTCAACTACATGCCCCTGGTGTAAATACCTACGGAGTTTCGCTACAAGGAGCGCCTGGAGTAATTGTTGGTTTCAATGAAAATGTAGCTTGGGGCACCACTAACGTCGGTTCTGATGTAATGGATTGGTATGAGGTCAAATTTAAAGATGATACTCAAAAAGAGTATTGGCACGATGGAAAGTGGAAACCAACTACTATTCGAATCGAAGAGATTAAAGTTAAAGGAAGCGAAACGGTTTTAGATACGGTTGTTTATACTCATCATGGTCCGGTTACAAAAGTAGAATCAAATATAAATGAAGAAAGAGAACCGGTTTTTCATGCTTTGAGGTGGATAGCGCATGAACCATCAAATGATCTGAGAACTATTTATGGATTTAATCGGGCAAAGACTTATTCCGATTTTGAAGAAGCTGTGAAGTACTGGGTGGCACCGGCACAGAATTTTGTTTTTGCTTCAAATGAAGGAGACATCGGGCTTTATGTAAGTGGGAAATTTCCGAATAAGTGGGAGTATCAGGGAAGAACAGTAAGTGACGGAACAGATCCTTTATATGATTGGCAGGGCTGGATACCAGTTGAGCAAAATCCGAATATCAAAAACCCGGAACGAGGATTTGTGAGCTCGGCAAATCAGGAATCAGCGGCACCTGATTACCCATATTATTTAGATGATGATTTCGCTCCTTTTGAAAGAGGGAGAAGAATCAACGATAAACTGGCTTCAATGGAGAATATTACACCAAAAGATATGCAGGAAATGCAAATGGATAGTTACAGCTATTACGCTGAAACCTTGCTTCCCTCACTTTTGGAATGGATGGATAGAGATAGCTTGTCTGAAACGGACACAGAAATCCTTCAATTAATGGAAGGGTGGGATTATTTTATGGATGGTGATGAAATAGCGCCTTCATTTTTTCGTCACTGGTCAGGTAATTTTTACAGAGCTGTTTTTTATGATGAATATGAAACAACAGAAGCTACACTCAGATATCCCTCCAGAGATCGTTTTGTAGAGATCATAAAAGCTGAACCGAATTTTAAATTCATTCATGATATCGATACCGATAAAGTGGAAACAAGATCCGACATCGTAACTGCATCTTTTTATGAAACAGTAGCCGAGCTTGAGAATTACTTAGGTGAGTTTGGTGATAAATGGAAATGGGGATATTTCATTGATAATGATATCGATCATCTGGCAAGTATTCCGGGTTTAGGCAGACAGAATTTATTTAGTTCCGGGTCATCTGAAGCTATAAATGCAACCAGAGGTGGATTTGGTCCTTCTTGGAGAATGGTTGTTGAGTTAGGTCCTGAGGTGAAAGCATATGGATTATATCCGGGTGGAGCTTCCGGAAATCCGGGATCACCAAACTACGATTATATGGTTGAGCCATGGAGAACGGGACAACTCTTCGAACTCAATTTCATGAAAGAAGAACCAAACGAATATTTATATAAACTTGAACTCAGATAAAAGACATAAGATGTAAGATCTGAGACTTCTTACATCTTATGTCTTAAATCCTACATCTAAAACAAATGATCTTACTGATACTTTTAATAATCACTGCATATCTTATAAATCTCGTTCTTCCCTGGTGGGGAATTGCGATCACTGGTTTAGTACTTGGCTTTCAAATGAAACCGTCTTCCGGAAAAGCCTTTGGAGTTGGTTTTCTTGCTCTTTTTCTGCTTTGGAGTGGACATGCACTTTATATACATTTAGCTAATGATGGAATTCTATCAACAAAGATTGCTGAAATGCTGGGGGTTGGGTCTCCAATTCTTGTAATCCTGATCACTGGCATTGTCGGAGGTTTGGTAAGTGGTTTGGCGGTTTTGAGCGGGAGTTTGATTAAAGATAGTTTGAACAAAGAGAGTAAAAATTAGAGCCAAGACTTACATATTAATTCTAAGCTCAGTGTTTTTTGTTTCTTGTGCTACGCATGCGCCAATGAGTGAGGTTACCATGTTCTCTACAAACAAGAAGTATGAAAAAGCAGGAGGAGTGTCAATTTCAGGGCTAGGTGCAGATAAAAGTGGCGAGCTAGAAAGGCAAGGTGAAGCAAGTATGCGTGAGTATCGGCCAAGTTTTGGATTTAGTTACTTTAGGAATTTCTTTATTTATGATTCTGTACAGACTAATAAAGGAGCTGTTTCTTTATCAATTGGTAAGTCAACAGGAATGGATGCAACAGTGCAAATTTTCAGACCGTTATATTTTACTGCTGCTGCTTCAATGCCAAAAAATTTAATGGCATCTGTACTTTTCAGAATAACTGATGAAGATTGGGGTGGAGTTTCAATAGGACCGGTAATCAGACAGCAATCTTTTAATTTCAAAGAAGACGAAAGCTATAATATCTATGCACCTGTTATACCTGATGGCCACGAGAATTTTCGGTTAATAGGGATAAGATCCAGCTTTATATTTACTCCTCAATCTTTTTCAATGCCATGGAGCGATAGCTTTGTTCTTATAACTTTGGAAGGGGGTAGGTTCATAGATTTAAATGATAATTATCTGTCAATAAATGTTACGTTTGGTGATCTAATAAAATACAGAGAATGAAGACCCTTGGTATAATTACAGGATCGTTTAATCTTAGTTACATCCCGGAAATAAATGAATCATATTTAGGTTTTAGTATAGCTTTTATGACTTTCTAATTGAATCCAATCCTCACCTTTCTTATCTTCATCGAACTCTAAACAAAGCTACAGAAAAAAATTAAAGTGTCAGCAATTTACAGCTTTGAAACCCCGGCAAAGCACGCCACAAAATTAAGGACGTGCAATTGATGCCATTCCCTTTTTCCCATATCATTTTCCAATCCGGCGCGGTCTTCGTAGTCGGATTTTTTTTGATATTTTATTTAGAGAATAAATTGCAGGGCGCTTTAACTTCCCAAAAACTCTCTCCTTTATTTCCTTTCCTAGGAAAAGAAGACTCCGAAATCAAATTTTTATCTAAAACAAAGAGCTTCCCCTCCCTGGAGGGGATTGAGGGGTGGGTCAAAAGGGTAAAGTTAGCTTTATCAGTAACCACATTAAACTCATCACAAATAACTTATAATTATACGTATGTCGCTTCCTAAACGAAAAAAAGCAATCCTTGCACTTAGTGACGGAACCATAGCTCACGGATGGGCAGTTGGTCATGAAGGTATTACAGGCGGAGAACTCTGCTTCAATACTTCGATGACCGGTTATCAGGAGATCTTTACTGATCCAAGTTATCATGGTCAATTGATGATGATGACCTATCCGCATATTGGAAACTACGGAACCATGTCGCGTGATGATGAAGCCAGAAAAGTTATGGTTGCCGGAATCATTACACGAGCTTTTTCTCATGAATTCAGTAATCCGATGGCTGATGGTAGTCTACAGGAATATCTTGAAGATCAGGAAGTAGTGGGGATTTCCGGTGTAGATACCAGAAAGTTGGTTCGACACATCAGAGAAAAAGGAGTGATGAATGCAGTGATCTCTTCCACAGAATTAGATGAAAAAAAGTTGGTTCAAATGGCTAAAGACTGGGAAGACATGACCGGACTTGAGTTGGCATCAAAAGTATGCAGACAAGAGGCACAAACGGTAAACGGAGAAAGTGATTTCAAAGTAGCAGCATTTGACTACGGAATTAAACAGAACATCATCAACAGCCTGAACGCGAGAGGATGTACGTTAAGAGTATTTCCCGCCAAAACTTCTTTGGAAGAAATTAAAGATTGGGATGCTGATGGCTTCTTTTTCAGCAATGGACCGGGAGACCCGAATGCCACCGCAGAATATGCCTTGGAAACGGTTGAATATGCTAAGTCGACCGGTAAGCCTCTGTTTGGAATTTGTCTTGGACATCAACTAATGGCTTTAAGCGAAGGAATTGAAGTAGGGAAGATGTTTGTTGGTCACCGCGGAGCGAATCATCCCGTAAAAAATTTAAGAACGGGATTGGTTGAGATATCTACTCAAAATCATGGATTTGCAGTAACAGAAGGAAGTGTAAAAGATGAAGTTGCTGAAGTAACTCACATCAACTTGAATGATGGTACCGTAGAAGGATTGAAGTTTAAGAATTTTCCCGGATTCTCAGTTCAATACCATCCTGAAGCATCACCAGGCCCACACGATTCTGCTTATTTATTTGATGAGTTCATTGATATGATGAAAGAAGGGAAAGGTTAGAAATAGATCCTCCCACACAAGGAGAATTTGAAAGGAATTTTAAACTATATAGACTAAAAGAAACAAAATGCCAAGACGTGACGACATTAATAAAATTTTAATCATTGGTTCCGGACCAATCGTAATTGGGCAAGCATGCGAGTTCGATTATTCAGGAACTCAGGCTTGCCGTTCTTTACAGGAAGAGGGTTACGAGATCGTACTAATCAACTCAAATCCTGCAACAATTATGACTGATCCGATCATGGCTGATTCGATCTACATGTTGCCGATGACTACGGATTCGATCAGAGAAATTGTAGAAAAAGAAAAACCGGACGCTGTTCTCCCAACAATGGGTGGACAAACAGGCTTGAATCTTTGTCGTGACTTAGAAAAAGAAAATTTCTGGGTAGAAAGAGGAATAAAGATCATTGGTGTGGATATCGATGCGGTAGAATTAACCGAAGATCGCCAGCTTTTCCGTAATAAAATGGAAGAGATCGGAATTGAACAATGTAAAAGTCGCCAGGCCGAATCTCTATTAGATGCAAAAGAGATCAAAGAAGAATTGGGTGGTTTACCGATCGTAATTCGTCCATCATTTACCATGGGTGGTGCCGGTGGTGGAATCGTCTGGGAAGAAGAAGATTTCGATAAAATGGTGCTTCGAGGACTTGAAATGAGCCCGGTTCATTCTGTACTTATTGAGGAATGCATTTTTGGGTGGAAAGAATATGAGCTTGAATTACTTCGCGATTCCAACGACAATGTGGTGATCATTTGTTCTATCGAAAATATGGATCCGATGGGAGTTCACACCGGAGATTCTGTAACGGTTGCGCCAACTCAGACTTTAACAGATAAGCAACTTCAAATCCTTAGAAATGCAGCCATCAAAATGATGCGCTCTATCGGAACGTTTGCCGGAGGATGTAATGTGCAGTTTGCAATGGAGCCCGGAAGTGATCGGTTTGTAGCCATTGAGATCAATCCGAGAGTTAGCCGTTCTTCAGCCCTAGCATCCAAAGCAACAGGGTATCCGATTGCGAAAGTGGCTACTAAATTAGCTGTGGGTTACAATCTGGACGAACTCAAAAATCAGATCACAGGAAACACTTCCGCTTGTTTTGAACCAAGTATCGACTACGTAGTTTGCAAAGTGCCTCGTTTCAATTTTGATAAATTTGTTGGTGTGGATGAAGAACTTTCTACGCAAATGAAGGCGGTAGGAGAGGTAATGAGCATCGGTAGAAATTTCCCGGAAGCGCTCAATAAAGCGTGGCAGTCAATGGAAGTTGGTAGAGACGGGCTTGGTGCTGATGGATACGAAGAACTGGATCGAAAGCATGTTAGCGAACGCCTAATGAAACCGTATTGGGATCGCTCACTTCAGATCAGAAACGCATTTAAACTTGGAGCTTCAGTAGAAGAAATAGCAGACATTACTAAAGTTGATCCATGGTTTTTGCAGCAGATCAGATATATGGTTTCGCTTGAAAACAGAACAGAAGGACAAACTCTGGAAACCATCGACAAAGATGATTTCTTTGAACTGAAGCAAGCAGGTTTTTCTGATACACAAATTGCCTGGCTGTTAAGCAAGAGTGGTGCAGAAGTTTCAGATGAACAAGTTCGCGATCAAAGAAAGAGTTTAGGTTTAAAGCCGGTTTTTAAACTGGTGGATACTTGTGCGGCAGAATTTCCTGCTAAAACCCCATATTACTATTCTTCTTATGAAGGTGAGAACGAAAGTGAAGTAACCGATCGCAAAAAAGTGGTCATTTTGGGAAGTGGTCCAAACCGGATCGGGCAGGGAATTGAGTTCGATTACTCTTGTGTGCATGCAGTACTTGCAACCAAAGAAATGGGCTACGAAGCTATTATGATCAACTGTAATCCGGAAACTGTTTCTACGGATTTTGACATTGCAGACAAGCTTTACTTTGAGCCTGTGTATTGGGAAAGAGTGTTGGATATCATCGAGCATGAAAAACCGGAAGGCGTGATCATTCAGGTTGGCGGTCAAACGGCGCTAAAACTCGGAAAGCGTTTTGTTGATGCAGGAATCAAGATCTTCGGAACTGCATTTGAGATGATCGATTTTGCAGAAGATCGCGGACAATTTTCTGACCTGCTTACAAGATTAGATATTCCTTTCCCGGAATACGGAACGGCTTTTGATGAAGAAGAAGCTTTAAAGATCGCAAGAAGAATCGGATATCCGGTGTTGATTCGCCCTAGTTATGTATTGGGTGGACAGGGAATGAGAATCGCGGTGAAAGAAGAAGAACTGAAACGATATGTAACCAGAATTCTGAAAACGCATCCAGAAAATGCATTCTTAATTGATAAGTATCTGGAACATGCTATCGAAGTGGATGTGGATTCTGTTTATGACGGTGATCAACTTCATATTTCCGGAATGATGCAGCATATTGAGCCGGCAGGAGTTCATTCAGGAGATTCTACGGCGGTGTTGCCTCCATATTCATTGAGTGAAGAAGTGATGCAAACAATTCGGGATCATCAGGAAAAAATTGCTGATGCAATGGAAATTCTGGGATTCTTAAATGTTCAGTATGCAGTGAAGGACGAGAAAGTATATGTGTTGGAAGCGAATCCGAGAACAACCAGAACGGTTCCATTTTTAGCGAAAGCAAATCAGGTTCCAGAAGCAGCGATAGGTACAAAAGTGATGCTGGGAGCAAAACTTAAGGAGTTTGATCTGAAGTCGAAGCTGGATTGCTGGGCGATAAAAGAGCCGGTGTTCCCATTTGATAAGTTCCCCGGCGTAAAAAAGGAGCTCGGTCCGGAAATGAAATCAACGGGTGAAAGTATTTACTTTGCTAAGGACTTTAAGGATGAACACTTCAGAAAACCATTTGAGTTTAAGAGCCTTTATCTGTCCAAATAAGGATCAATGACTTTGTTGTTTTTGATAAGATCCTTATAGAATTAAAAGCTATAGGAGAGCTTGAACAAAGACATTATTTCCAGACTCTAAATTATTTAAAAGCATTCGGGCTTGAAGTCGGATTATTGATTAACTTTGGTGCTCCGAATTTACAGTGGAAGAGGGTAATAGCAACTAGAAAAGCAATTCTTCATGAGAATTGTGTAAATCAAAAAATCAGCGATCAAAAATCAATGCAATCAGTGATCAACGAAGCAAAAAATATTCTTAAGGAAACCTTTGGATATGAGGATTTCCGACTTCAGCAGGAACAGGCAATAAATCAGGTTTTACAAAAGAAAGATGCGTTGGTAATTATGCCAACAGGTGGTGGTAAATCTATCTGTTATCAAATTCCTGCAATGATCTTCGATGGTTTGACCATCGTAATTTCCCCATTGATCTCATTAATGAAAGACCAGGTAGATCAACTCAGAGAATATGGAGTTGATGCTGTATATCTGAATAGTTCGCTGCGCCCGGAAGTTTACGACTTTAACGTACGTAAAATTACTTCCGGCAAGGTAAAAATGCTCTATGTTGCTCCGGAAACATTGATGATGGAGAAGACAAGAGAAATGCTTTCTAATTTGAAAGTAGATTGTTTTACGATTGATGAAGCGCACTGTATTTCAGAATGGGGACATGATTTCCGTCCGGAATACCGACAGATTGCTGCGTTAAGAGAAGATTTTCCCGATGCAGTTTGCATGGCTCTGACAGCGACGGCTACTCCAAGAGTTCAGGAGGACATCAAGAACATTCTGAAATTTGACGATTCCGAAGAGTTCATTTCAAGTTTTGATCGTGACAATCTGTTTCTCAAAATTGTAGACAAAAAAGATCCCGTAAATCAATTACTGGATTTCTTGTTCACCCGAAAAAAACAATCAGGGATCATATACTGTTTTTCCAGAAGACAGGTTGACGAACTCTCAGAAACTCTGGAAGATGAAGGTTATTCTGTAAAACTATATCACGCAGGACTAAGTGATGGAATGAGAGCCGGAAATCAACGCGCTTTTATTAAAGATGATGTCCAAATTATTGTGGCTACCATCGCATTTGGAATGGGTATTAATAAATCAAATGTGCGATTTATTGTTCACTACGATATGCCACAGAATATAGAGTCATATTATCAGCAAATCGGACGGGCCGGTCGTGACGGACTTAGAGCTGATTGTTTACTTCTTTACGGCTCTTCAGATACTCAAAAGATCCAGTATTTCATCAACAAGAAAAAAGGACAAGAAAGAGAAGTTGCTGAAAAGCATTTAAAGCAACTGATAAAATACCTGGAATCATTGGAATGTCGCAGAAAACCACTAATGGCATATTTCGGTGAGACGTATCCCAACGATGAATGTGGTATGTGTGATAATTGCCTTTCTGTAGATGACGATGTGGAAGATCTGACAATACAGGCTCAGCAGTTTTTATCTACGATCATACGAAGCGGGGAGAAATTTGGAGCTACTCATATCGCAGATATTCTACGTGGATCAAAAGCTAAAAAAGTTCTCGAAAATGAGCACGAGAAACTTTCTACTTACGGGATTGGCTTAGAGTTTTCCAAAGATCAATGGATGCAGATCTCCAAAATGTTACTGCGTCAGGATTACATCAGTAAAGGAGAGTTCGGTGGATTGAAACTACAGAAACCAGGGCTGTCAGTTCTTGATGGAACTGAAAATGTATTCGGCACTATGGATAGAAGCAAGACTTCACTTGAAGGTGAGGCTGTAGTGCGTACTTCATCAGAAATTGAAAACGAATATGATGAAGCTCTTTTCGATATCCTTAGATTAAAACGAAAAGAACTGGCTGATGATCAGGATATTCCTCCATACGCTGTTTTTCCGGATACAACATTGGTGGAAATGTCTTACTTCTATCCACAAAGTAAAGAGAGTTTAGAACCGCTGTATGGCGTGGGTTCGGTTAAAAAAGAGAAATACGGAGACACGTTTGTCGGTGTGATCAAAAACTATGCAGCCGAACATGGAAAAGAGGAAAAAAAGAAATCCATAGCCAGGCAGATCAAGAAAAAGACAGGCGGGCAAAAATTTGAGATCGTTGGTGAAGCCTTTAATGCCGGTCAATCTGTTGAGTTACTATCAGAAGAACACGGTGTAAAAGACATGACCATTCTTAAGCATCTAAAGGATTTTCTGGACGATGGAAATATGTTAAGATTGGAAGGACTACTTGAAGCTTCTGAGCTTTCGTTAAGGCAAAGAGATCAGGTGATGAAATCTTTTGATAAGAAAAACCCGCTTATGTTACGCCCTGTTTATGATGATCTGAATAAGAAGATCGGTTATGATGAGCTGAGAGTAATGCAGCTTTACTATTTGGCGAAAGAGAAACAATAGTTTTTATGTTATATCCGATCTCAACTTTTCCGGAGTTGGGATTGGGATCATTTACGAAAAGTAAGAAAGTATAACTCTAGAAGAGTTTATAAAGCGCTCTTAAAAGCGATACCCCAAATTCAATCCAAGCAGTAGAATAGCCCCTTCACCGACTTCTTTTCCTTTTGTCTTTATGTTGATTTCATAACCGAATGAGAGATTTGGGTCGAGAAACAGGTTTTTTGAAATAGGAATGCTGTATTCAATCCCAACTGTTGGTTGAAGTACAATAATCTCAGTTGTTCCGGTTACATCTTGCTCAAAGCAAGGAGGTACAGTGCCACAAATTGTTTGTGAATCTCTCCAATCAATATCCATAAACCAAAGGTCAGCTCTGATGTGAGTTGATAGGTTAGGAATTATGAGCTCAGATTTTACATAACCAATTCCAAATCCCGGACCACCGCCTTTTTCATTATCATTTTTTCCAAAATCTTGTCTATCCGTAAAATTATATCCAATTCGGGAAGTTAAATAGGAATTGTTACCGATATTGAAGTCGTAACGAACTCCCGGAATTACACCTGCCGGATAAGCCTGAGTTTCTAACTGAATTGAGTTTTGGGCAAAAAGGACAAGCGGAGTAAAAAGAAGTGCTAAAATGAATACTTTTTTCATGGCTTGAATAATTAAAAATTAAGAATTTAAAATTCAAAATTATTAAGCCATAGCAAAGTTTCATTTATAGAGTAGAACTTGTAAACTAAATCATGATTTTAGAACCGGATATACTAACCAAATTATCATCGCTTGAACTACGGGCAAAAAAAATTGTAGAGGGATTTATTTCCGGATTACACAAAAGTCCTTATCACGGATTCAGTGTCGAATTTGCAGAACACCGGCCATACAATCCGGGTGATGATTTCAAGCATATTGACTGGAAACAGTACGCTAAAAAAGAGCGCTTTTATGTAAAGCAATATGAAGAAGAAACCAATCTTCGATGTTATGTATTACTGGATACAAGTTCATCTATGTTGTTTAAGCATTTTGGGCAATGGAGCAAGTTGCGCTACGGAATTCATTATGCTGCATCGCTTTTATATTTAATGCATCGCCAGAGAGACGCTTGTGGCCTTATTCCATTTTCGTCTAAAATTGAGAGTTTTATTCCCGCTAAAGGCACTTATGCTCATTTAAGACAAATTTATTTAGAGCTTGAAAAAGAACTACTTCGGGAAGGAAAGAAAGATGAGATCAAGAGAACTACAGCAACAGCATCAGTAATTCACGAAGTAGCAGAACGATTAAACCATCGTAGCTTAGTTGTGATAATTACGGATCTGTTTGAAAATGTAGAAGCTCATGATGAATTGATATCATCCCTCAAACACTTGCGACATCGCAAACATGAAGTTCTGTTATTTAATACATTGGAAAAAAGAAGTGAACGGGAACTGGATTTTTCTGACAACAAAGTTGTGTTCGAGGATATGGAAACGGGAACAGAGCTTGAAGTAATGCCTGCACAGGTTAGGGAAGATTATATTGCCAAAGTGGAAGAGCATACAAGGAAATTTAAAATGGCATGCAGTGAATTTGAGATCGATTACGAAGAAATGGATACTGAATCAGGTTTTGATAAAGCGTTGCTGGCTTATCTGAATAAAAGAAGAAGACTGGGCTAAACAACCTTACTGTTTTTCAGGATCTTATTTAGGAGCTTAGGAGAAATACGTTTTACCACTAAAGCCATTCGTTCTTTCCAGCCTGAAACAACGATCTCATCTTTTTTTGAAACAAGTCCGTTCCAGATCTTAGCAACCATTTCATCCGCATCCATAGCAGTATCGTGCATATCGCCCATTTTGCCGAAAGATGTTCCGTCACCGGTTAAAGCATTCTTGGTAATGTCCGTTTTAATCGGGCCGGGACAAATCAACGTTACAGCAATATTGTGGTCATACATTTCCTGACGGAGCGAATCAAAAAAGCCCTGAACAGCGTGTTTACTTCCTGCATATGCCGTTCGGTATTTCGTGCCTATTTTACCGGCAATGCTACTTGTTACTACTATATGCCCGCTCTTTCGATTAATCAGATGAGGAATAACTTCTCGTGTTAGTCCAACAGATCCGAAATAATTTACTTCCATGATCTTGCGGACTGTATCAAGGTCTGTTTCCTCGAAAATAGAACGTTGACTTATTCCTCCGTTATTAACCAAAACATCAATGGAGCCAAAAAGTGATAATGCATCTGCAGTCTTAGTGGCAAAAGTATCCGATAGAGAAAGATCGAGTGTAAGAATTTTTATTCTGGATTGATCGTCATCGAGTGTTGCTCTTACTTTTTCCAAAGCATCTTGCCTACGCGAAGAGAGAATGAGATTAGCTCCATTTTTGTAATAAGCTTTTGCGAGAGCTTCTCCAATCCCTGATGAAGCTCCGGTTATCCAGACGGTTTTATTAGTGTATTTCATTAAGCAAGCTTAGAGAATGGAAAGTTTATGTATTCCGTTAAATTTGAAGCGCTAATATTAGTATTTTTAAGGAGAACACAAATTTATAGCCGAACAGTGACGGAAGCAAAAACCATTTTACTTGTTGAAGATGAAATTGAGTCAGGAGGGATGCTGGCTAATTTTCTGGAACTGAAAGATTATTCAGTATTATGGGCACAGGAAGGTAAAAAAGCTCTTCAGCTTATAGAAGATAAAGCTCATGAAATTGATTTGGCGATATTAGATATCATGGTTCCTAATCATGATGGTAAAGAGATTTGCAGACATATTCGGCAGCATCCGGTGCTCGCTGACATTCCGGTTCTTTTTTTGACAGCAAAGGATGAAGAGGTAGATGAAATTGAGGGGTTGAATCTGGGAGCAGATGATTATATAAAAAAACCCGCAAGTTTAAATCTGATTAAAGCCAGGATCGAATCTCAGTTAAGGAGAATGAATCCTGAAAAAGCACATTGGCTGAAATACGACCACGTTTATCTGGATACGGAAACAAAACAGATGTTCATCAATGAAGAGTTGATAGATCTTACTCACACGGAATATTTGATTGCAGAACTGTTTTTCAAGCATCCGAAAATAGTGTATTCTCGCGCTGAGATCTTACAACATATCACAGATGAGGAGAAGTACATTTTTGACCGAACTGTAGATGTACATATCAAGAATCTGCGCATCAAAATGAAGGGTGAGGAAAAGCTTATAAAAACTTACCGTGGTCTTGGGTATGGTTTTAACAGAGAGTATTTGAAACGATGAATATCCAATCCAAATTAGCGGTTACTTACATTACCTTGCTCAGTATTGGAGTGGTGGCAATAAGCTCATATGCTATTTTAAGTATACGCTCTTTTTTGTTGGAAGAAGCTATCCAAAAATTCGAAAGTGATGCACATACGTTTGCAACTTCTTTTGAAAGACCGGGGCAGGATCAGAACTTGTTCAGTGAAGCTAAGTTTGTATCAGATTTAACCGGATATAATGTAGCGGTGTTCGATTCTTTAGGAGAGCAATTGATCGCCTATCCGGATACCGGATTTGTGGATGCTTCGGAATTTTTGAATGATGAGATCAGAAGGGAACTCATTGCTTCCGATAAACCCGTCATCATTAATAAAGAAGAGTTAGAAAATCTGGTGGCTTTTGAGCAGATTCAGAATAATGAAACAGCGGCAAGATATCTGCGAATCAGCCAGCCAAAAGACGAGTTATATGCAGCAGAAGCCAGTATTCGTCATTTGATATACGGCGCCATGGTGGGATCTATTCTGGTTGTATTTATTTTAAGTTTTTACTTTGCACGGTATCTGGCCAAGCCGATCACACAACTTAAAGAAGCTGCGTTGGATATATCTAAAGGGAATTTAGACCGTGAAATTCATTTAAAACGGTCTGACGAGTTTGGTACACTTGCTGATTCGCTGAACCAAATGGCAGGGACTTTAAAGTCTGACAACGAAAAACTGAAAGAGCTGAATGAGAAACAGAATCAGTTTTTTGCTGATATCACACATGAAGTGAGAAACCCTCTTCATACGATCTCCGGCTCTTTGGAGATGATAGAATTAGAGAACCTATCTATTGAGGATAAGTCGAAATATCATCAGCAGGCAAAAAGGCAAATAAACCGGATCACTCGATTGTTTGAAGAAATTAAAACGCTTCAGAAATACGATTTCGATCAAAATTTTGTTGAAAAGAAAGAGTTTGATCTTAAACAAATTATAGATGGTCTTATAGAGATCCACAAGCCAGTCGCAGTAGAGAAAGGTATTAATATTACTGTGGATTCTGATCTGACATCGTATGTGGTCGGTGATGCTGATAAGATTGAGCAGGTGATCGAGAATTTACTTTCAAACGCTATCAAGTATACTAATGAGGGTCAGATAGCTATATCTTTAAAAGAGCATAAAAATGCAGTTACTGTTTCCGTGAAGGATACGGGAATCGGCATAGCCAAGGAACATCTTGACAGATTATTTGATCGTTTTTACAGAACAGATAAAGCGCGTTCCAGAGATAAAGGAGGCACAGGTTTAGGGCTTGCGGTAGTGAAAAGGATCTTAAAAGCTCATGAGTCTGAAGTTATCGTAGCAAGCGAGGTTGGTGTAGGAAGTACGTTCAGCTTTACGCTTAGTACTCATCCTCAAGAATAAATTTATACATAAAAGCAGCTAAAGTAGCACCAACTATTGGAGCAATAGTGTAAACAGGGATATCTGTGTACGAAGCTCCTCCTAAAAAGTAATCAAGAACAGAGGTTCCGATAGATATAGCAGGATTGAAAACAGCTCCTGAGATATTTTCAGCCATCATATAAAGCGCAACAAGTGTAAAGCCCATAATAAAAGAATAAGTGGCTACACTTTTGTGATTCGGGTTTCCGATCCATGCAACATATGCAACTAAGGCGAGCACAAAAGTTAAAAGTATCTCAACTCCAAGTTGTTCATAGAACAAAGAATTGATGGGCGTTTCCACATAAAATACATAAGAAGAAATGAGAAGAATACTGGAAGCAGCTAAAAAAGCTCCTACAAGTTGAGAAACAATATATCCCAAAAGTTCGGTGGCAGTAATGCGCTTAAGAAAAAAAGCACCTACACTTATGGCAGGATTGTAGTGTGCACCTGAAGTTAAAGCTCCGATATAAATGAACGCACTTAGTATAAACCCGATCGCAAAAGCGTCTCCGGATATCCCATATGTAAGAACTAAAAAATAGCTCCCTACGAGTTCTACCAAGTATTTATTATTTCTTAAACCCAAGAATAAACCAATTATGTCCTTCAATAGTTAGCTTCGGAAGCTAATTCGTGTAATGTGTAATTGCAACATATTTATCGGCATTAATTCATTTGTTTTAAGTAAATTAGAACACTAAATAGCTCGTTCTTTACGAGTTAACTGTTCAAAAAAGAGAAGTAAAATTTTTTTAAATGAGTCTTATTGACAAATTGAAATCTCGTTGGGGTATCGAAAGTACATTTCAGGTATTCATTATATTAATTGTTTTTGCTTGTACAGGATTCACAGCTCTGTACGCTCGTAAGTTTGTTTTCGAGATGTTGGGAATTACGGATGACTTTCCATTCTGGCAACGTGCTGTAATCTGGGTTTTTACAATTCTGCCTTTATACAATGTGTTTTTGTATGTGTATGGAGTTATTTTTGGTCAGAGGGAATTTTTCACAATGTTTCTTAAAAAAACCTTAGGCCGGCTTATTCCCGGAAAAAGGGAAACAGCTAAGAAAGAAGACTAAGTTCCGTTCTGAGTTTTTTTGGTAAAGATGAAGCTACAAGTTCATATGAATGACGAATGAGTTCTTTAAACAGCTCATTTTCAACATCCGCGGATGTTTTAACGGAATTCCAGTGAACTTTATTCATGTGCCATCCCGGACTTATTCCCTCATATTCTTCTCTAAGTGTAACAGCGCGTTCCGGATCACATTTCAGGTTCACAAAATCATACGTTTCAATATTGGTGAGCGCAAACATCTTATCCATTACTTTAAAGACCATAGTTTCGGGTCCAAAGGGAAATCCCTCAGTTACACCGGGCATAGCCAAACAAAAATTTCTGTATTCTTCAATATTCATTCAGTTTAACCTTTCAAATTCTTCTTTAAATTCTTTGGTAGCTTCAACCACAACTTCTGCTATCTCATTTACTCGGTCAAAAGAAACCATTCCCACATAACCGGAATGCCAGGTGGAAGCCATACTTTCCACATCATTTTTTAAACTTAGCTTTATAGGCTGATAAAATCTCATTTCTATAGAAAACGGATAAATACCATCTTCAGCTTGCATGATGTTTACATGAACATAGAAAAACGGATTATAAAAGGATTGCTTAAGCTCGTTAAAACTTAACAATGTTACCGGAAGGGTCTCAAAGCTTTCATTGATCTTCTTTTGTATTTGAGCCGGATTTAGTGTGGCTTCTTTTAAACGGATTGGTTTTTCTATTTCAACAGAAATGCCAAATTTTTTGATACCAATCAGGGAATGTCGTTCGGTCTCAACTTCATTTTGTGCAAATAGAGAAGAACTTATAAAAACTATAAACAGAAGGAGGAGGGATGATCGTATTTTCATAATATTAGAATTGGTGACACTTCAATTAAACATTTTGTGGTAATTGATACAAGTAAAATGCAGTTAAGTGATTATGTGGTTATCTTTGATGAATGAATATTTTAGCAATCGAATCTTCCTGTGATGACACTTCAGCTGCCGTTTTAACTAAACGAGGTATGCAATCCAATGTAATTGCTTCTCAGGCGATTCATATAAAATTCGGAGGCGTGGTTCCGGAGCTGGCATCCAGAGCGCATCAGACAACGATATCACAAACTGTGCAACAAGCACTGGATGAAGCAAAAATCTCAATAAATGAGATCGATCTGATTGCAGTAACTCAAGGGCCCGGATTGATGGGTTCATTGCTTGTGGGATTGTGCTTTGCTAAAGGAATGGCGCTGGCAAATGATATTCCGATTATTGGAGTGAATCATATGGATGCGCACATTTATGCCAACTTTATTGATAACGAACCGGAGTTTCCGTTTATATCACTAACTGTTTCCGGTGGGCATACACAGCTTGTTCATGTAAAGGCTCCGTTCGAGCATGAGATCCTTGGAAAAACCAGAGACGACGCCGCAGGTGAAGCTTTTGATAAGATCGGGAAGGTCTTTGGACTGGAATATCCTGCCGGACCAACTATGGATAAACTTTCCCAAAACGGAAATCCAAAATTCCACAAATTTCCTCAGGCTTTGTTGAGGGAAGGATTGGATTTTAGTTTTTCGGGATTAAAGACAAGCGCATTGTATTTTGTTCAGGATCAGGAAGAAGGATTTATAGAAGAAAATCTGAATGATCTTTGTGCAAGTGTATCGGAAGCGATTACAGAAGTATTGGTCAAGAAACTGAAGCGAGCGGTAGAACAAACCGGAGTGAAAACGATAGCACTAGCCGGAGGAGTTTCAGCTAATTCCTTGCTTCGTTCTAAAACAGAAAAACTGGCTGAGAAAATGGGACTTTCGCTCCATATTCCAAAGATTACTTACTGCACAGACAACGCTGCTATGATCGCCATCACTGGAAAAATGAAAGCCGAACTCGGTGAGTATGATGGAATGGAAATAAGACCTTTTGCTTCCTTGTAGGAATTAAAGATTTAAGATTAAAAATGAAAGATAAGGAATAAGGCCATCCGTCATCCTGAACTTGTTTCAGGATCTGTTTCGAGCTTGATCTTTGATTACGCCTCAGTAATTCATTCCTCCTTTAGTTTATAACCCTTCCCTTCTCCGAGGGAAGGGGACGCCTAAACAAGAACATATTTAGTTAAAGAATTATCCTCTTTCCCAATCTCCTGATTGAGAAAACAAACAAGAGTTCCTGCTCCAACTAAGAAGCTTGTTTCGATTTATAACTGTACTAGTTTGTAATCAGGATGGAGCCGTTGGTATAAGTTTCCGAAACATGTTCGGAATGACCCTAATTCACAATTCTAAATTCTTAAATATTCGGAAGAAAGATCTGCATGAATAACTTTCTTATGAATTATTTTTTGGGTATGCTTTTTAAGAAGTGAGTAATATTAATTAAAAGGTAGTCTGAAATGGGTGATCTCATTACTGGTATTTTAATAGATCTTAGTTTGATAGGGGGAGTTATTCTTTTTCTTGTGAGCTTTTTTAAAAAGTACAAGGAGTATAGGTTAAAAATGCTGATTGTCAGTTTGATACTGATTGCAGTGGGTATCATCTTTATTGATATCTCTGCTATTTCTGAAGCTTATCAAAGCGGCTTGGAGTTTGGAAGCAATAAATAAACGGTAATTTAACTTTAAGCTTAATCTCTTATTATTCTGCCTAAGCCTATCCAAAATTAAGAATTGGCAACACCCAATTTTTAATTTTTCATCTTTAATTTGAGCGATTCAGCAACCGCCAACTGATCCACTCTTTCGTTCAATTCCAATCCCGAGTGTCCTTTTACTTTGATCCAGCTTACTTTATGGGGTTTTATTGCAGCTAACATCTGTTCCCAAAGCTCTTTGTTCTCGACCGGTTTTTTGTCGGCTTTTCGCCATCCTTTTTTCTGCCAGTTTTCGATCCATCCTTTGGTCATAGCGTTGATGATAAGCGCACTATCACTGTGAATTTTAACATGACACGGTTTCTTCATGGCTTTCAACGCTTCGATCACCGCTTTCATTTCCATGCGGTTGTTGGTAGTAGCTGGATCACCACCCGAAAGTTCTTTTTCTTTTCCATTCCAGATCAGGATGGCTCCCCAACCGCCCGGACCGGGATTTCCGCTGCAAGCTCCATCGGTGTATACAATTACTTCGGGTAAATCAGACATATCTCTTAGTGATGATATTCAGTTTTTCTTTCATTTCCAGGGCTTTGTGAGCTACATGTTCCGTCCAGTTTTCATGGTCACTTCCTGCATAAATAATTCCGCGACTTGAATTGATCAATGGAATTCCTTCATGTTCATTTAATGAAGTAGACAATTCCTCGATTGAGCCACCCTGAGCACCAATTCCGGGAATCAGTAAAGATGCTTTTTTATGAAGATCAGTTACGGATTTTGAAAGCTCGGCCTGTGTGGCCCCGATCACCATTCCCAGGTGAGCACTCGAAGATGACGATCTTTTTTCTAGTTCAGAAGCGATGTACTGAGCCATCATATCAAATCCTTCAAAAGGTTTTTTCAGGAAATCATCTGCTCCGGGATTAGATGTTAAAGCCAAGACATAAATTCCTTTGGTTTCATCTTTAGTAAAGGCATCCAGAGTTTCAAAACCCATTAGCGGATTCAAGGTAATGGCATCCACGTGAAACTGATCAAAAAAAGATTTTTTGTAGTGTTCGGCAGTGGTATTAATATCGCCACGCTTGGCATCAGAAATAACAATACGATTTTCAGGAATGTGAGCCAGTACTTCATGAAATACTGATAATCCCGATGAACCTAAAGCTTCAAAAAAAGCCAAATTGGGTTTGTAAGCTGCACAAAATTCGTGAGTGTGATCGATTACAGATTTACAGAAAAAGATAACCTGTTCTTCCGGTTCACTGAATTTAGCTTTTATAGATGCAGGTAACAGACTTAGGTTTGGATCCAGCCCCACACATAAGGTAGATCCCGAAGAAGTTACTGCAGATGTAAGTTTTTGAGTGAATGTCATAGGTATAATTTTACTCAGCGAGAAGATAACATTTCCTGAGAGGAAAGTTTGAATAAACCACAAAGCGCACAGAGATTATTTTAATGCGCTCTCAATCCTTTGTGGTCTCTGTGGTTTTAGCCCTTTGTTATCTCTTGTAAAACGGTTGGGCTAGGCGGTCAAATTATTTAGATTCAGAGGTTAACAACTACTAACTACTTTAATATGTCAGCTAAGAAGCCATTTCGATATTTTCAGTTAATCCTTTCTGTGTTTTTAATTGCAGGATTTTTGTCAACCACATCAATTGCACAGGATGAGCCTGCCGAATCAGATTCTACAGAAGAAAAAATTAAAAACGGAGATCTTCCTTTAGAAGCGGGAAGAGAATTCTCATTCGATCTGAATGAAGGATCATGGATCGCTTTGGATGTAAGCCCTGATGGAGAAACGATTGTATTCGATTTTTTGGGAGATCTGTACACTATTCCAATTTCAGGTGGCGAAGCAACTCAGATCACGGAAGGCATGCAATTTGACAGCCAGCCGAGATTTAACCCTGACGGCAACAAAGTAGTATTTATTTCAGATGCTTCAGGTGGCGAAGCCGTTTGGACGATCGATCTTTCTACCGAAGAAATGGAGAAAAAGCAGATCACCAAAGGTAAAAGTAACGAATATCAATCTCCTGAATGGGCACCGGATGGAAAGTACATCATCGCTTCTAAAAATTCTCCGGGGAGTCATAAAATTTGGATGTATCACGTAGACGGAGGTTCCGGAACAGCGTTAGTTAAAGAACCGGGAAATATGAGAATGACAGAAGGTGCTTTTAGCCCTGACGGAAGATATATATGGTTTTCAAGAAGAAGCGGTACCTGGAATTATAATGCTTCACTTCCGCAATATCAGATAGCAACATATGATCGGGAAACCGGAGATATCACAACTCAGGGATCTCGTTATGGTTCCACATTCAGAGCTACTCCATCAAATGATGGGAAATGGTTGGTGTACGGTACACGTCACGATGAGCATACAGGATTGGTAATTCGCGATCTGAAAACAGGCAGTGAGCGTTGGTTGGCATATCCGGTTCAGCACGATGATCAGGAATCAAGAGCTTCCAGAGATGTGCTTCCGGGAATTTCATTCACACCGGATGATAAATTTGTAGTGGCATCTTATGGCGGAAAGATCTGGAAAATTCCAACAGAAGGTGGTGATGCTGTTGAAATCCCTTTTAATGTAAATGGTACAATTGAATTGGGACCGGAACTCGATTTCGAATATCCGATCTCGGACAGTGAAGAATTTACGATTACTCAGATCAGAGATGCTGTTCCTTCTCCGGATGGAAAAATGGTTGCTTTTACTGCTCTGAATGAAGTATACACAATGGAATTCCCGAACGGAACTCCTAAAAAATTAGTGGATTTGGATGAAACTCAGGCACAGCCTGTTTGGTCGCCTGATGGAAAATGGATCGCTTTTGTAACTTGGGAACCGGAAGGTGGAAAAGTATATAAGGTGCGTTCAAACGGAAGAAACCTAACTCAATTGAACAAAGACAATGGAGTGTATCAAGAGCCGGTTTGGAGCAATGATGGTAAGCGAATTGTTTTAGTAAACGGTGATTCAGAAGGGTTTAGAAATGCGACACGAAGATCGGCATTCCGCGGAACTTCAAATTTAATATGGTTAAGTGCTGACGGAAGTGAAGACAATTTTATAGCATACTCTAACGGACGATCAAATCCTCATTTTGTAAAAGGAAATGACAGAATTTTCTTATCGAGTTTTAATGGATTGACTTCTATTCGCTGGGATGGAACCGATGAAAAAGAACATTTGAAGGTTCAGGGAAGTCCTGCTCCTGGATCCAGTTTCAGCCCAAGAGCTTCCTGGATACGAATGGCTCCTGAAGGAGATCAGGCGTTGGCTCAACTTGGATACGATTTATATGTAGTTACAGTGCCTCAGGTTGGAGGAGAAGCTCCAACGATCCGTGTTGGGGGTTCAAGTTCTTTCCCGACTGAAAAATTAACCGACATCGGAGCACAATTTCCTGCATGGGGATGGGAAGCCAATAACATTCATTGGTCGATAGGAAATGCTCATATTCGCTACAGCCTGGATGATGCCGAAGCTTATGAAGACAGCGTGAAAGCTGCTAAAGAAATGGAGAAGAAAAAGAAAGAAGAAGGCAAAGACTCTGATGAAGATGAAGAGGATAAAGCAGAAGATGCTGAAGAAAAATCAGAGGATAAAAAAGAGAAAAAGAAAGACGAAGGCTATCAGCCTTTAGAAAAAAGAATTGAAGTACAGGCTAAACGTGATACTCCGGAAGGAATGATCGTTCTTCGTGGAGCAACTGCAATTACTATGAATGGTGATGAGATCATTCGTAATGCAGATATTTTGGTAGAGAACAATCGAATTAAAGAAGTAGGAGCGAGAGGTTCTTTCGAAATTCCAAGTGGCACTGAAATAATGGATATGAGTGGTAAAACCGTTGTTCCCGGGTTTGTGGATACACACGCTCATTTCCGTCACCCGGTAAACCTTCACCGTGGACAGTTTTGGTCATATTTAACAAATCTGGCTTTTGGTGTTATCACAACTCGTGATCCGCAAACGGCAACGACGGATGTGCTGACCTACGGCGATCTTGTTGATGCAGGAGAATTATTGGGACCAAGAGTATACTCAACAGGTCCGGGAGTTTTCAGCAGTGAGAATATCAAAAATCTTGAACATGCACAGGATGTATTGAAGCGATACAGCTCATATTACAACACCAAAACGATTAAAATGTATGGAGCCGGAAATCGAGAGCAACGTCAGTGGATCATTGAAGCCGCTCGTGAGCAAAAGTTGATGCCTACAACTGAGGGTTCTCTCGACTTCAAGGAAAATCTGACGCAGGTAATTGATGGCTATCCGGGGCATGAACATTCTTTCCCGGTATTCCCACTCTATAGTGATGTTGTGGATCTGGTAGCATTTTCAAATACTGCATATACTCCAACATTGTTAGTTGCTTATGGTGGTCCGTGGACGGAGAACTATTTCTATGCAACAGAGCGTCCGCATGATAACGTGAAACTGAATCACTTTATGCCACATGAGAATTTAGATTCCAGATCTCGTCGCAGAAACGCAGGTTGGTTCATGGAAGAAGAATATGTACATGAAGAGCAATCGAAAGTATTGAAGGATATAGTGGAAAGCGGCGGAATTGCAGGTGTAGGAAGTCACGGTCAATTGCAAGGACTTGGATTCCATTGGGAGCTTTGGGCTATACAGAGCGGTGGACTAAGCGAGCACGATGCACTTAAAGTTGCAACTATTCACGGCGCAAAAGCCATCGGTTTAGAACGTGATCTTGGAACGATCGAAGTTGGTAAACTTGCTGACTTTGTAATTCTGGATAGAGATCCTCTACAAAATATTCGTAACTCGAACTCTGTGAGCTACATCATGAAAAACGGAAGACTGTACAATGCGAATACGTTAGATCAGGTATTTCCGGTTAAAGAAGAACTGGGAACATTCTGGTGGCAGAATACAGGTCCGATGAATGTGCCGGGAGTGAAGGAAAAGTAGTGTTAGTGTGTGAAGGTGTTATGGTATTCTCTTTTTAAGGAAATACCATAACACCAAAACACTGTCACACCATAGCACTTTGTTTATAATACTGACTCCGGAAAAACCTCTTCAAATCCGTGGGGAGGACGAGCGAGTGTCCATGTCTCAAAATAGAAATGACGCTCTGATCTGAATTTCTTTCCGTTGATGCTGAAGAAGCGGAAAGCATCCGGCAACATACTTTGTAGCGGAAAAAAGAACTTTGTGTAGATGTTTTTCTTGGAGAATAGATGAAGATCGAACCCATTTTTGGCTTGTTCTTTGTAGATCACCACAGATTCACTTTCAAGGACTTCTCTCAATTCTGTTTTCAAATGACCGACGTTGGAATTTGTATCCACGTGAAGAGTTGAGATATCGAAATCAGCTTCTTTATTTCCAACAACGATCACTTCTCCGTATTCCAGATTATCAACAGCTTCATTCAGAGAGTCATAGTTTCCTTTCTGCGTTTGATAGCTATCCGAATCCAATCCTTCTTCCAAAGCGGAAATGAATCCGTCGTACTCATCCAGAATATTCAATCCGAATTCTTCTTTTTCCAGATCGGTAGCCGTGAAATATAATTTCGAATAGGTTGGATCCGGCTTCATGAAATCAGCGAGGGTAGATTCGATCTGCTCTTTAGTGCGATTCGCATTTCGATCCGCTAATTGATCCAATCGTTGATCGTGATGAAAAATGAGCTTTAGGATTTGGTGATTATGCATTATTTGTAGAAATAATTAGATATTTATCGTAGGAAGCGGATCGCGATCCGCCCGTACGGAAATTCAAGAGTCATCCTTCAAAGTTAAGTAAATGCTAGAAACTTATTTGTGAAGATTCTTCGCTGACGCTCAGAATGACGGTGAAGAGATAAAATCCTCTCCCTTCAAGGGGAGATTTTTCCATCATGTGGATACCCAAAAAAAATCCCACTCACAATTTCTCATGAGTGGGATGTAAGGGGCGGATAGCCATCCGCCCGTACAAAATATTAAAAGTTTAGATCATTGTTGCAATAACAAGTGCAACAACTGACATCAACTTAAGAAGGATGTTTAGCGATGGTCCTGAAGTATCCTTGAAAGGATCACCAACAGTATCACCAACAACACCTGCTTTGTGAGCTTCGGAACCTTTTCCGTACTCTACACCGTCAATGGTAACACCTTCTTCGATCATCTTCTTAGCGTTATCCCAAGCACCACCTGCGTTACTTTGGAACAATGCCATAAGAACACCTGCAGAAGTTACACCTGCTAGAAGTCCACCAAGCATCTGAGCTCCTAAAGTAGGATCGTCGCTTACAAATCCCGGAACGAATCCGAAAAGTACAGGAACGATTACAGCTAGTAGTCCCGGAAGAACCATTTCGCGAATAGAAGCAGTTGTTGAGATTTCAACACATTTTTCATATTCAGCTTTTCCATCAGCAGCATCAAAAGTTGCTTTGTCTTCGTCTGTCCAGTCAGCGTATTCTGTTTCGCCGTTCTTGTTCATAACGTCAAGAGCAGCTCTCAATTCAGGAATAGAAGCAAACTGACGACGAACTTCTTCGATCATACTCATTGCAGCACGTCCTACAGCCTGCATAGAAAGAGCAGAGAATAAGAATGGAAGCATAGCTCCAACAAAAAGAGAAGCCATTACAGTCGGGCTCAATACATCGATAGCAAGAAGCTTAACTTCGTGCGTTGCGTTGTAAGCAGTGATGAAAGCTGCGAATAGTGCAAGAGCAGTTAATGCAGCAGAACCGATCGCAAAACCTTTACCGATAGCAGCAGTAGTGTTACCAACAGCATCAAGCTTATCAGTACGCTCACGAACTTCCGGTGGAAGATCAGCCATCTCAGCGATACCACCTGCATTATCAGAAACAGGACCGTAAGCATCAACAGCTAACTGGATTCCTGTGTTTGCAAGCATACCAACTGCAGCAATAGCGATTCCGTAAAGTCCGGCAAAGCTGTAAGCTCCTACAATTGCGATTGCAATAATGATGATAGGAATTGCAGTCGAGATCATTCCAACTCCAAGTCCTGCGATGATGTTAGTTGCAGCACCGGTTACAGATTGCTTAACAATAGAAAGAACCGGTTTTGTACCTGTACCTGTGTAATGCTCAGTAACTAAACCGATCAATAATCCTGCAGCTAATCCGAAGATAGTAGCCCAGAAAACACCCATGCTTGTGTACTCAATTCCTGAGAATGTCCATGTTTCAGGAAGCATCCATTGGATGATGAAGAAAGAAGCAACCAACATAACAGCAGCTGATAAAAACTCACCCATGTTCAAAGCTCTTTGTGGATCGCCACCATCTTTAACTCTTACAAAGAAGGTTCCCAAAATAGAAGTAAAGATTCCTGTTCCCGCAAGAACCAATGGAAGCATTACTGCAGAAAGTCCGTCAAAATTATCACTCCATCCCGGAATAGTCATGAAAGCAGCACCAAGAACCATGGTACCAATGATTGAACCTACATAAGATTCGAAAAGGTCAGCACCCATTCCGGCAACGTCACCTACGTTATCACCAACGTTGTCTGCAATAGTTGCAGGGTTTAACGGGTGATCTTCAGGAATACCTGCTTCAACTTTACCTACAAGGTCAGCTCCAACATCAGCAGCTTTGGTATAAATACCACCACCAACACGAGCAAAAAGTGCGATTGAAGATGCACCGAAAGAGAATCCTGTTACAACAGCCAATACTTTGTTTACAGCTCCTGCACCATCAATGCCAAACATTTGAGAAAACACGAAGAATAAAACTGAAAGTCCCAGTACTCCAAGACCAACAACTCCAAGTCCCATTACAGAACCACCTGCAAATGCAACTTCAAGTCCTTTTCCAAGACTTGTTCGTGCAGCGTTTGTTGTTCTTACGTTTGCTTTAGTAGCAACTTTCATTCCGATGAAACCTGCAAGTCCGGAACAGATTGCTCCAACTACGAAAGAGATGGCAACCATCCAGCTCGAAGTTTCAGGATTAGCACTAAAAGCTAAAATTAAAGCTACTACAAGTACGAAACCTGAAAGCACTTTATATTCTGCTTTTAAGAAAGCCATTGCACCTTTTGCGATACTTTCTGCGATACGGGCCATTCGGTCAGTACCTACTTCTTGTTTACTTACCCAAGAAGATTTTAATGCGGTAAATAGAAGTGCAATAACACCCGCTGCCGCTGAGAAATAGATTATGTTTAGCATAATACTCTTTTCGTTAGTTTATGATTGTAATTCAATTAAAATAATTCATTGCCCTTTCTATACCCAAATTCACGAAAGCAAGGGCAGCGTCGTGAGCGTTTTGTACAGCCTGATTTTTTTCCTCAAGCTCATCTTCATCAAAAGGAGATAGTACGTAATCGACTTGTCTGCCTCTCGAAAAATTATCACCGATACCAAATCGCAATCGTGGGAAGTCATTACTTCCAAGTCGCTCAATAATATCAGAAATCCCATTGTGACCACCCGCACTTCCATTTGGCTTCATTCTGTTTGTGCCAAGTGGAAGATTCAAATCGTCATAAACGATCAGGCAATCTTTTTTATCTGTATTGAACTTAGCTAACGCTTTCTTAACTGCTGTACCACTTCTGTTCATAAAAGTAGTTGGTTTAACAAGAACGATTTTGCGTCCTTTGTGTCTTCCCTCAGCTATTTCAAAAGGTCCGCCACCCGGACCAAATGAAATTGAAAGCGTTTTTGCCAGTTCATCAAGAACATCAAAGCCAATGTTATGACGGGTGCCATCATATTCACTACCGATATTTCCTAATCCTACGATTATGGACATGGTGTTGAATTGGGCATTCCCGCCTTAATCACTTTAATTATTCTTCAGTTTTTTCTTCTTCAGAACCTTCGCCTTCAGCTCCTTCCTCACCTTCAGGAGTTTCGCCTTCAGCACCTTCTTCGCCTTCAGCTTCGTCATCGCCTTCAACATCAGCGGTTAAGCTATCCAGGAAGTCAGCTCCTTTTGGAGGTCTGATAGTAACAATGGTTCTTCCTTCTGCATCAATTGGTATAATTCCATCAAGGTCTAAGTCACCTACATGGAAAGATTCTCCAATTTTAAGTGAGCTTACATCGATTACGAATTCTGAAGGAATAAATTCAGGTAGTACTCTGATGCGAACTACTTTCATTGGCTGGAACAAACGTCCACCATTTTCTACAACTCCACGAGCATTACCGGTAACAGTAACAGGAATTCTCAGGGTCACTTTGTAATTATCAGAAAGAACGTAAAAATCTACGTGAACAGGTCTGTCAGTAACAGGGTCAAACTCAACTCTTTTAACAAGTGTTTTGTACACAGTGTTATCGAAGGATAATTCAACAAGTTTGGTTTGTTGTGTTCTTAAAATTCTTTCCAGTTCCAATTCGTCTACAGAAAAGTGAAGGTTTTCTTTCACTTCAGGTCCGTAAAGAACAGCGGGAACTCTTTTTTGAGCACGAAGTTCACGGTTAGCTTTTTTGCTAATCTCACGTTTTTCGGCGTCTATTGTCTTAAATTCAGCTTTTGCCATTTTTGGATTTACTTACTTGTTCATTAATTGTCGAAGAGTGCACTTATAGTATCGTTAGTATGGATACGCTGAATTGCTTCAGCAAAAATATCCGCAACGCTCAGCACTTTGATCTTATCCGAAGGCTGACGAAGAGTTACTGTATCTGTAACTAAAACTTCATCTATAGGTGAATCTTCTATTCGTTGGTATGCCGGTCCCGAAAGTATCGGGTGAGTACAAATTGCAGTAATATTTAGCGCGCCTCTTTCTTTCATGGCTGCTGCTGCATTTGTAAGTGTTCCGGCGGTGTCAATTAAGTCATCTACTATCAACACATTCTTTCCCTCTACATCACCAATAATGTTCATGATCTCGGATTCATTAGCATTTGGACGTCTCTTGTCAATAAAGGCAAGACTTGTTCCAAGCTTTTTAGAATACGCTCGTGATGTTTTGAGGCTTCCCACATCCGGGGCAACTACCACCAGATTTTCAATTGGGTTGGATTTAAAATGTTCAATGAAAGCCCGGCTTGCATAAAGATGATCAAGCGGGATATCAAAAAATCCTTGAATTTGTGCTGCATGTAAATCCATGGTCAAAATGCGATCTGCACCTGCTTCAACAAGCAGATTTGCCATGAGTTTAGAACCAATAGATACTCTGGGTTGATCTTTTCGATCTTGGCGGGCATATCCGAAGTAAGGAATTACCGCTGTTACTCGCTTTACGGATGCGCGTTTTGCCGCATCCAGCATTAACAACAACTCCATGATGTTATCACCGGGTGGGGGAGTTGGTTGAATAATAAAAATATCTTCGCCACGGATGCTTTGCTCGAATTTGACATATAATTCACCATCAGAAAATTCCTTGATGGTAACGTCACCGAGTTTTGTTCCGTAGGATTCAGCAATTGCTCTTGCGAGAGCGGGGTTGCTTCGTCCGGAAAATATTGCGAGAGGAGTATCCATTTAAACTGCTAGCACTGAAAATTTCAGGATTACATAAAACAATAAGACGGCTCCTGTTGTTATCTTATTGAGTGTTTGTTGCCCGGGGAGGACTCGAACCCCCACTGACTGGACCAAAACCAGCTGTCCTGCCATTAGACGACCGGGCAAAAAATGTTGTTTCGACAGACCCCAAAGATAGAGATAGATCGAAAAGCAATCAAGATGAAAATGCTTTTTTTAGCACTAAACATTCTGAGCAGTTCTTTGGCTTACAATATTCCCTTAACTGATGTATAGATCCAAGCTTTTTTTGATAAAAAGAAGGAGAAATTTTCAGCTGTGCAAACTCAGAAAGCAAAATTTTTGGTATGGGAGCTTTAAATGAATTCCATTCTTCTTTAACTGCTGCTGTTATTTTTTCCGAATGATATAACTTTCCAAGAAAGTAAAGTGCGGGAAGAAAAACAGTGGCGTATAAAATTTTTGGGTGCCCGGCGTTCTGTACCCCAATTTCGGAGCACCACACATTCCAGAGTTTGTAAGAATCGGCGTTCAAAAGATCTTCAAAAGGAGTGGATTTGATAAGATGTAGAAAATGCACCGCAGTCTTTATTCTGTGTGCTGGATGGCTGTGTGGTCGAGTACCTTTAAAATTCCAGTTTATCTGAGAGCTGCTGAAAGCAATATGATTAGCTTTTGATTGTAAACTATGGATTGTATCAAACTCAGAGTTCAGTAAAGCATAAGCCAGAGTCCGCATTTGTTCTCTGTTTTGGCTAATCCCAAATCCATCAAAGACCGAAATAATGAGCGCATCTTTCCACGCTTTACTTTGGGGAGCATCAGATGCGTAGAATGACAGAAAATCTTCAATTTTTTTGTGTAAGTATTCCCGATGAGATCGCTCAATCTGTTTTTGAAAAACGTCCTCAGAAATAAATGTAAGATTGCCTGAGCAGGGCAGTTTTTTAGAATGATCGAGATTGGATAAAAAAGATCCTAAATCAGAATGAATGTAGGGGAGCAGGTTAAGAGTGAAGGGAGAACTGCCTGATAATGTAGAAACCGGGCTTGGGTTTTCTTCCGCTACAACATGAAGAATTACATTATCATAATTAGGATCAGAATGATGATTATGAGCTTTCCACCCACTTGATTTCAAATGAAGTTCAACTGAGCCATTCCATTCAATATTTCCGATCAGTAATTTTGAAGATTTAAAGTCAGGCCCATCTGAATGATTTAAGTTTCCCTGATGGATGATTTGAATAGCTTTCCCACATTCTGTGGTCAATGATGTGCTATCAAACAAAAGCTCGTTCCATACCCATTGCAAAATTTGCTCAGAATATGGAAACGACGCTTCAGACATCTTCTTCTAATTCTTCATCTTCAAAATGTAATAATTCGGTAGCTTCATAAAGATCCGGTAAATTATCTTTAACACTCTTCTTTATGTTTTTTGATACTTCACCAATTTTCTTTTCACCATCTTCCAGAATTCTATGGCTTTTGTCCTCTATCCATTGGCGGTTTTCTTTTCCTGATTTTGGTGTTAGTAGCAATCCGGCTACAACACCACCTGCGAAGGCAGCAATTCCTGTAAGTAAAGTTCCTAATCCTCTGCTCATAATTAAACCTCAAGTGATTTATGAAAAGGTTAACACTGTAAAGTACGTAAATTAACGATGTATAAGTACATTAAGTTTCGCATTCAACCGTACTATTTTGTTATCTTTTATCAAAATAAATATGTGAAGATGAAACGGCAAATTGTATTGATGGATAAAGCCAGAATTGAACGTTCTTTAAAAAGAATGGCAATCGAACTTTGGGAGAGGTTAACTCCTGAACAAGAACTGGTGATCGTGGGACTAAATGAAAGGGGATTTTCTACAGCCAAGGTATTATTTGAATACCTGAAACCTTTTCACACTGAATCAGCGGTTGACCTGATACAATACGATGTAAAGAATCTGACTCACAACAAACCGCTCCCAGAATGTTCTGAAAAGTTTGTACTCATCATTGATGATGTGATTTTCTCAGGAAAAACTATGTTCGATGCTGTATCAGCGATAATAAGTGCAGGAGAACCTGAACGGATTGAAGTACTTACTTTGTTAGACAGGGGACACAGAAAGTATCCGATTAAATCGAACATCACAGGGATGACCATTCCAACGAAGGTGGGCGAGCATGTTGAAGTTATGCTTTCGAAAGAGAAACCGGAGCAAGTTGTGCTCTTCAAAAATACTTAATTATAAATTTTACGATGAAAATTTTTACCAAGACGTTACTACTAACCGCAATTACTTTTTTTACGGCAAATTCTTTGCAGGCACAAACAATTGTTGTACCTGATACTCTTGTTGGGTGGACTCAAACCTGGGTTGCAAATCTGAATGGGTCTCAGGCTTCTTACAGCAATTGGAGTGAAGGGGGTGTTAATACCGTTAGTGGTGCAGCTTCTACTGTATACACCAAAATGTATCGAAAAGAACAATACACTTTTGGTTTCAGAACCAATTTAAGATACGGTCAATCAAGAATAGATGGCAGAACAAGAAAGTCAGATGATCTGATCTCTATCAGGCTCAGAACTACATACGATTTGCAGGAAGACAGTAAGTTAGCAGCTTACGGAGCCATACATTTCAGGACACAGCTTGCTGATGGGTATGACTACGAAGCTAAGATGAATCCAGCCGGAGGAGATTCATTAATTTCGGGATTTTTTAGCCCGGCTTACCTAACAGAGGGTGCAGGTTTAGAATACAATGCGAATCCAAGTTTACAACTAGAAGCAGGTTTAGCTCTTAAGCAGACATTTATTTCTGATGGAGATCTGTCTCCAAATTATGGGCTGAATCAGGGTGATACATTTAGATCTGAAGGTGGTTTAACAACTGGTATTTCATTTCAAGCAACAGTTGCTGAGAATATCCAATACTCGAGCAATCTGGATACATTTACGAGTTTTACTGATCCTGTCTCTGAAACCGATGTTTTTTGGAGTAACGAATTAGTAGGCCAAATCAACTCTTTAATTAGTGCTTCTTTCCAGTTTGAAATGCGTTATGATGACGATTTTTCAAGTGAAGTTCAGATCAAACAGGTTCTTTCCGCAGGAATTTCAGTTAATCTGTATTAATGGATAAGCAGGCTAAACAAGCACTCGATAAAGGGCTTGAACGCCTGCAAGATTGGAAACTATCTTTTGGAGCGTGGGAACAGGATTCCACGCTTTCAGTTTCTGATGAAAAAACTGAAGAAGTTTTTACCAAGCTTTCTCAAAAACTAAAATGTAATTATCCATTTCATCATCCGGTCTATGCAGGCCAAATGCTGAAACCACCTCATCCTGTGGCTTGGGCCGCGTATGCAATGGCGATGAGTATAAATCCGAATAACCATGCTTTGGATGGAGGACCGCCTTCTTCAGAAATGGAAAAAGAAGTAGTTGCTGAACTAGCGAAGTTTTTTGGATATGGAGAAAATTTTCTGGGGCACCTGACGGCAAGCGGCACTATTGCAAATCTTGAAGCTTTATGGATTGCAAGAGAATTTCATCCGGGAAAAAAGATCGCATTTTCGTCCAATTCACATTACACACATGAGAGAATGTGCGGTGTGCTGGCTGTAGATTCCGTTAAGATCCCAATACTGGAAGACGGGAGTTTTGATCTGGACTCTGTTGATCCAAAAGAAATAGGTACAATTGTTGTAACTCTTGGTACCACCGGTTTAGGAGAAGTTGAGCCTCTGGAGCAAATTATCCCCTGGGCAAAAGAATTTGGAATTCGAATTCATATAGATGCTGCTTACGGAGGATTTTTCAGAACATTGAAAGATTCGGATTTAATCGATGGAGCTCCCTGGAAATTAATGCAGGAAGCGAACAGCATTGTGATTGATCCTCATAAACATGGATTGCAACCTTATGGGTGTGGTTGTATTCTCTTTAAAGATCCGGAAGTCGGAAGGTTTTATAAGCACGATTCGCCATATACCTATTTTACTTCTGATGATCTCCATCTGGGAGAAATAAGTTTAGAATGCTCAAGAGCAGGAGCGGCAGCGGTAGCACTTTGGGCTACACTTCAATGTTTTCCTTTGGAGGAGAAAGAAGGTTTTGGCGCAATAATGGCAAAATGCAGACAAGCTGCTTTGAAGGGTTATTCGTTAATGGAGAATAGTGGAAATCTGGTTCCATATAAAAAACCGAAGCTGGATATACTGGGATATTTCCCAACCAACCAATCAACTAAAAGCACTTCACAAATTTCCGAACTTTCTAAAAAAGTATTTGATGAAGGAATGAAGGACCAATCATTCTATCTTTCCTTGTTTAAAGTACCAAGTTCAGAGTTTAAAAAATTGCATCCTGAATATGAAGCAGATTCGGAAAAGGTTACCATTCTCAGAAGTGTATTTATGAAGCCTGAACAAGCTGTTTTTGTAGGAGAACTGATAAGCAGAATAGAATCTTATTTATAGAAATTACCCTACTTTCTAATTTTAGCCCAGATGTTTATAAAGAGTATGAGAAAGCATTTTTATGTTTACAGGTTTGCTTAAGACATCAACCATTCCTGATTCTCTATACAAAACAAAATCATCTTTCATTACATTAGCAGTAACAGCGATGATTTTAAAAGGAAGATCTCCTTTATAAAACTCAATGATTTTTCTGGAAGCCTGAGAGCCGTCTAGTTTAGGCATTTGAATATCCATCAGAATGAAATCATATTTATTCTCATCATCCGTGGCAGCTTCCACAGCTTCCTTTCCATCGTTAACTATATCTATATTTTCTATACCAAGGTTCTTAAGCATTTTGCTCAATACCATTTGATTGATGGGAACATCTTCAGCGATAAGAATTTTCAGATCAGTTAAGTCTTCATCATGAGTTGAAGATTCAATCTTTTGAGGATTTTCAGGTTTGATAGATAAAGGAAGTTCAAATGTAAAAGTAGATCCTTTTTTAAGTTGTGAAGTGAATGAGATTTCCCCTCCCATTAGTTCAACCAATCTTTTACTGATAGTAAGTCCTAATCCTGTTCCTTCTATTGTATTGGCTAGCCTTGTCCTAAAGAATTTTGTAAATAGTTTATCCTGATCCTCTTTTGAAATACCTATACCGGTATCTGAAACTGTAAATTGGACGGAAGCAATGTTCTTTTCTTTACTCAGCAATTTTGTTTGTACAATTACGGAGCCATCATTGGTAAATTTTATTCCGTTGTTTACAAGATTCACCAGTACTTGTCTTATTCTTGTAATATCTCCATATAGAACTTTGGGTATGCGCTCATCATGTTCATGATGCAAATGAAGAAAAGCTTTTCTGGAATCTATTTTAGGACGGAATATTTCCAGAATATCATTGATCTCACTTTCTAACTGGAATACGTTTTCACTCAATTCAAGATTCTCATCTTCGATGGTGGTAAGATCTAATACATCACTGATCAAGCTGTGAAGCATGTTGCTACTGTAACTCAGGTTTTTCACCATTTCCACTTGTTCAGGATTCAAATCAGTCTCACCTAATAACTCCGAAATACCAACGATACCATTAAGAGGAGTTCTCATTTCATGACTAATAGTAGCCAGGAATTGTGATTTAGCTTTGTCAGCAGATTGAGCTTTTATCTTTTCAACTTCAATTTCTTTGATAGCCTTATTTAGGGATTCCTTGTCCCTTACATAAGATTTTTTGAATGTATATAAAGAAAAGCCTAATACCATTATAGCTATAATACTGGCAATGGAAATATCTCTTATTCTATTAATCTCACTTATGTACGGGAAAGCAGCGTCGGGATTATAATATTCATAAATAGAGAATGAAATAACGATAGTCGCTATCGATAAAATGAATATAAGGTACGATCGAAGTGGAAGAACCAGTAACCCTGCAATAAAAACCAATACAATAAACTGAAGAATCGCTCCCTGGATTCCACCTCCGGGTAGCCATGCGAAAGCCATTAAAACAAAGCTATATCCGAAGTAACTTGCTGATACTATAGAAAAAGAGACTTTCGCTTTTTGTGCTATATAAATGGAGAGGTAGACTACAAAAGAAGAAAGAAATAGGATTTTATTAATTAGCTGAAACTCTGCTACAAAGCCAAAGACGCTCCAAAAAGAAAAAACTAAAACCGTAAGAAATACCGCTATTTCAAATAAATGAAACTCGACACCCTTACTTTTGTCATTTACCGGGAATATGTTCTTTAACTTCATCGCCATCGTTAGATATTAAATAATATAGCTAAAGAAATTATGCTAAACGATTATAGGAGTTAATTTTTAGGCATCTCAAGAAAAACCAATGATCACGGGTTTTCTATTTCAACAATTACTTCAATTTCTACCGCTAAATCGACAGGAAGAGAACTCATGCCAACAGCAGATCGGGCATGTTTTCCTTTTTCTCCAAAGATCTCTACCATGAAATCGGAATAGCCGTTAATAACCTGAGAGTGTGCTGTAAATTCAGGAGTAGTATTCACCATTCCCAGAACTTTCACAACGCGAACTACTTTGCCGAGGTCGCCGATCTCATTCTTAATTACAGCAAGATGTTGATAGGCTATACTTTTTGCAGCTTCATATCCTTCTTCAATAGTCAGATCTACTCCAACTTTTCCGGTAATTCTGGAGCCATCAGGATTTTGAGAACCTTTTCCCGCAAGAAATAACAGGTTTCCGGACCGAACTACATTAACATAATTAGCAACCGGAGGAGCTATTTCAGGAAGTTCAATTCCAAGTTCTTTTAACTTTTGTTCAGGGGATTGGTTTTGGGCACAAAGAACATTAGTTCCAATAATCAGAATGAAGAAAACGAAGATCTGTTTCATGTTCTGTTAGTTAGTTTAATTTCTTGAATATAGAACAGAAAACTTGAAAGTAAATGATATTTCTAGGGTCAAACTCTTCCAGAGTTAAGGACGATGGTTAGAATTTGAAATGAAAAGGAAGCAGGAGCTTCCTAATGAAATTCCGAACGAGACGCTCGGAACTAGTGAAAATCAGCCTGGGTGTAATGATTGCTCCTTTGGAGCCGTCGCTTTCATTGCGTTCTTGGTTCGCCAATAATTCTAAAGGTCGGTGTAGTTGGAATCTTTTTTCTGAAATCCTCCTTTGAAGGAGGTGGATTCTGACCGATTAGGGCAGAAGACGGAGGATGTTGTGCAATTTAGTAACTCAGAAATTGCACAACATCACTCTAATCTCACTAAGTGTTCAGTCGGTTTCCCTTGGAAGGGAGAATATTTGTAAACCTGAACCACTATTTTGTCAAACAAAGAATCTTAGGGTTTAGCTACAATCCTTCGAAAAAAACCTTTTCGTCATCCCGAATTTATTTCGGGATCAATTGATGTTTTAGAAATCTGATCAAAATCTAAATCTTAAATCAAAGCCTTTACTTAAGATCCTGAAACAAGTTCAGGATGACTTGAGATGTAGTTGAAGAATTGGTGATTCACCAATTTTTAATCCTCAATTTTGAATTCAAAAATTCAAAATTAAACGTCAAAAGAAATACCCTGAGCAAGCGGCAGTTCTTCGCTCCAGTTGATGGTATTGGTTTGTCGGCGCATATATGCTTTCCACGCATCTGAGCCTGACTCACGTCCACCACCGGTTTCTTTTTCGCCACCAAAAGCACCACCAATTTCAGCACCACTGGTACCGATATTGATATTGGCAATTCCGCAATCAGAACCGTGTGTACTTAAGAAATTTTCAGCTTCACGCATATTCAATGTAAACATCGCAGAACTCAATCCTTGCTTCACACCATTGTGGTAGCTCATGGCTTCATCAATTGTTTTGTATTTGATGAGATATAAGATAGGAGCAAAAGTTTCTTCCTGAACGATCTCGAATTCATTTTTTGCTTCAGCGATAGCCGGGCGAACATAAAATCCGTCTCTGTCTAAAACTTCACCGCCAAAGATCACTTTTCCGCCTTCTGTCTCTACTTGTTTGAGGGCATTTTGCATTGCATCTACTGCAAGCTGGTCGATCATCGGTCCAACCAAAGTATCCGGCTCCAGAGGATTTCCAATATTGACATTTTCATAGATACTCAACAGGCGCTCTTTAAACTGATCATAAACAGATTCATGGATGATCAGTCTTCGCGTAGAAGTACAACGCTGACCACAAGTTCCAACAGCACCAAATACAGTTGCACGGATCGCCATTTCGATATCCGCATTTTCAGAAACGATAATGGCGTTGTTGCCACCAAGTTCGAGGATGGTTTTCCCTAAACGCCCGCCAACTACTTTAGCCACTTCTTTACCCATTCGAATGGAGCCGGTAGCAGAGATCAACGGAATGCGCTCATCTTCTGTCATCCATTCTCCAACTTCTCTATCTCCGGTAACTAGGCAGAAGATTCCTTCCGGTAGATCATTTTCTTTCAATACTTTGGCTACGATCTTTTGGATAGCAATTCCACAAAGAGGAGTTTTTTCAGAACCTTTCCAGATCATGGTATCACCACAAACCGCAGCGATCATAGCGTTCCAGCTCCAAACGGCTACGGGAAAATTAAAAGCTGAAATGATTCCAACTGTTCCCATCGGGTGCCATTGCTCATACATTCTGTGATTTGGTCGCTCACTATGCATGGTAAGTCCGTATAACTGACGACTTAATCCAACTGCAAAATCACAGATGTCGATCATTTCCTGAACTTCACCTAATCCTTCCTGATAGATCTTACCCATTTCGTAAGTAACCAGTTTTCCCAAAGGCTCTTTAAACTCACGAAGCTTGTCTCCGATCTGTCGAACAATCTCTCCACGTTGCGGAGCCGGCATTTCTCTCCAAACTTTAAATGCTTCCTGAGATGCATTAACCACCTCTTCATATTGTTCTTTAGTGGTTGTGGTCACATTTGCGATCGTTTTACCATCAACCGGAGTGTAACTGGTAATTTGATTTTTGCTTTCCAGATAAACACGCCCGGTACTAGTACCTGCGTTTACTCCCTCAATTCCCAGTTTCTTTAAAAAATCCATGAGTTATTTTTAGCTTCGTTTTTTTGATTTGGCTAAAGATAGAAAATCATTCTCCAAATAATTAGTATTAGTTACATGAGAAGTAATAGATTATGAAGTATCTTTTTCTCAGAACTCAGAACTCAGAACTCAGAACTCAGAACTCAGAACTCAGAACTCAGAACTCATGAAGACAGCATCTAATAACCAAATAAAATTACTTCGAAAACTCGGGCAGAAAAAGTACCGTGAAAAAGAGGGACTGTTTGTTGTTGAAGGGGAGCGGGCAGTAGAGCAGGTTTTAGAAAATGGTATTCTGAATGTTCGGGAAGTTTTTGTGGAAGAAGGAAAAGCTGTTAGCTATCCGCTGACAGCTAACAGCTTTTACGAGTTGGATTCAAAAGCGTTGGCTGAAGTAACTGATACCGAAAACAGCCAGGGAATCCTTGCCGTTTGTGAGATTCCGAAAGAAGTTTCCGTTGAAGAGCTATCAAAGAGAGAAGGATTGATCATTGCCACAGACAGAATTCAGGATCCGGGAAATTTGGGGACTATTGTGAGAACTGCAGCCTGGTTTGGAGCAAGTTCGATTTTAATTGGCAAAGGTTCAGTAGATCTCCATCACCCGAAAGTGGTAAGAAGCACCGCAGGAGCTACAGGGGTTTTGAGTTATAGAAATTCGAATTTAGATAAAGATCTTGAAGTATTTGAGAAAGAAGGATGGCAGATTCTATTACTAGACGGAAATGAAGGAGCGGTACCGATTTCAAAAATGAATTCAACCAACAAAATGGTTCTTATAGTTGGGAATGAAGCCAATGGAGTTGATAGCTGTCTCATTACATCAAGCAGAAAACGGGTTATGATTCCATCCTCAAAAGATAATCGCTCGGTTGAAAGCCTGAATGCGGCGATTGCTTTGAGTATAGCCCTTTATCAACTTAATGGTTGAGTTATCAACATCTTTGGGAAGCTTGAACTGTTAACTCAATATTAATTTCCAACGAGTTTTCCACATCCATTGCATATTGGTTTTTGTTTGATTTAATTGAGTGAACCGTTCTTTAACATCATCTACATAAAGAGGTTTCGATCTCTGAAAAATCAAAACGATTAGCCCATGCCTAAGAAGAAAGCGAAGAAGATCTTCGTACTCGACACTTCCGTGCTTTTATATGATTATGAAGCCGTTAAGAATTTTGAAAAAAATGACGTTGCAATCCCGATAACAGTTCTGGAGGAACTGGATACTTTTAAAAAAGGAAATACTGTAATAAACTTACACGCCCGTGAATTCATCCGGTATCTGGATGGAATTTCTGATGAAAATATGCTTCAGGACTGGATTCCGCTGAATGGAAAGTCCCACGGAAAGCTCAAAGTGATAAGCAATGGAGGCAAACATGTTGATGCTAACAAAGTTTTTGGAGCCACTCGCAACGATCATCATATCATAAATGCTGCACTCAGGTTAAAGAATGAAAATGAAAATACCAGAGTAGTACTAGTTTCAAAAGACATAAATCTACGGCTTAAAGCCAGAGCATTAAATCTGGATGCTGAAGATTATGAAACAGTTCAGGTAAAGGACATTGATCATTTATACAGAGGGAAAACCGATCTGGAACTTGAAGATCCTTCTCTGATAAGCAAGTTCTATGATAAAGGCAGGATCAAACCAAAGGATGTAATGGAAATGAATCCACCGAGCAATCATTACTATATAATGAAAAGTCATGGTTCATCAGCACTTGGTTGGTATAATGCGAAGTCAAAATATATCGAGCAGGTTGAGAAAATTAATGCGTATGGAATTCAGCCCAAAAATGCGGAGCAGACTTTCGCTATGCATGCGCTTTTAAATCCTAATATTCTTCTCACAACTATTACCGGAGCTGCTGGAACAGGAAAAACATTGCTGGCACTTGCAAGTGCGCTGGAGCAACGAAGTGATTTCAAACAAATATATTTGGCCAGACCAATTGTTCCGCTAAGCAATCGCGATATCGGATACCTGCCGGGCGATGCTGAAGCCAAGATCAACCCCTACATGCAGCCACTTTGGGATAATCTGAGTTTTATAAAACATCAATTCAAAGAAACCAGTAAGCAGTACAAAAAAATTGATGAGATGATCCAAACAGATAAACTCAGAATTGTACCATTGGCTTATATTCGGGGCAGAAGTTTATCGAACGTGGTATTTATTATCGATGAAGCTCAAAACCTGACTCCACATGAAGTGAAGACCATTATTACACGAGCGGGAGTAAATACCAAAGTAATTTTTACCGGAGATATTTTCCAAATTGATACTCCATACTTAGATACTCAAAGCAACGGACTTTCTTATTTAGTGGACCGGATGCAGAAAAGTGATTTGTATGCTCATATCAATCTTGAGAAAGGAGAGCGTTCTGATCTGGCAAATATTGCCAGTGAGCTTTTGTAGCTTCAGAAGCTTTATTCGGTCACTTCCACACCTTTCCAAAAGGCAAAGTGATCTTTGATCTCGCTTGCAGCAACTTTGGGCTCTGGATAATACCAAGCGGCATTTTCGTTGGTTTCGCCCTCAACCTGAATGGATTTGTAGCTTGCCAATCCTTTCCACGGACAGGTAGTTTTGTGATCACTATCAGTAAAGAATTCTTCATTGATAGAATCAGCAGGAAAGTAATGGTTGTTTTCAACCACAACCGTGTTGTCGCTTTCAGCTAATATTTTTCCGTTCCAGATTGCTTTCATATGAATTCAGATTTGTGTTATAAATTTCCATCCTGCTATCAACCAACCAAGTATAAAACAAATTCCTCCAATAGGAGTGATTGCGCCCAACCAACTCGTGTCGGTTAAACAAAGCAGATATAAACTTCCTGAGAAAATAAAGATTCCTGCTACTATCAGATTCAAAGACCAAGCCAGATCAACTTCAAAAACTCTGGAAACCAGCGCCAATGCAATCAAAGCTAAAGCATGCCACATGTGGTAAGTAACAGCTGTGTTCCATGTCTCTAATCTCTTTGGACTAAGCGATTCTTCTAAAGCATGGGCTCCAAAAGCACCCAGCCCAACCGCAAGCGCGGCTAGAAAAGACGCAATAACAAGAATAGTTGGGTTAGTCATCAGACTTAAACTCTATTTGGCGATGTGTTCCATCACAAAATGGTTTGTTTTCAGAGGCGCCACATCTACAGAAACTCATTCGCTTACATGTTTTAGTAGATTGATCCCCGCCAATCACTTCATAATTTCCTTCTACAACAAATGGCGCATTTTCAATAAGTTTGATCAAAAGCTCGCCACCTTCATTTTCCTGAGGTTCCAACTCTAAACGCTCCGGGTTGTAGGAAGTGCTGGCCTCGAATTCAGCTTTTATATGAGAGTTGTCACACAACGGTTTGTTAGATGATTTTCCACATCGGCAAAATGCTAATCGTGTTTCTCTGAGTAACTCATTACCGTCATTATCCTGAAGAACGATATTGCCATGAACATAAAGAGGTCCGTTTTCATCAATAATTATTTTATTGGATGATGGAGGTGTCTCCGGATTGCTTTTATTCTTGAAATGGTATTGAAGCGCTCCGGTTGGACAACGTTCAATGGTTTCCATGATCTTTTCAGAATCAGGTTCTTTATCCGGATCGATCCATGGTTTTTTTTCAGGATCAAAAACGTCAGGTAACCCATGCACACATTCTTTAGCATGGATACAACGTTTCAGATCCCATGTTACTTCGAGTTCATTGTTTTCGTAAGAGAATTTTTTTGATTGCATATTTTTTAAAATTTGAGAGTATAACTTACAAAACGTACAAGTGTTTCTTCAATACCGAAGAAACCAAGATCAAAAGCACTTTTAGAACCGATTGAGCTTTTATAAATGTAGCTTTGAATTCTGAAGTTTGCGCGAAAACAGACAGAGAAAAACACAGCGAAAAGAACGTTAGAAAAGAGTGTTTATAAGTCATGGCGGTTAGAATTTTAATTTCCTGTCATAGATTCAAGATGTTGATTAATCAGACCAAAAAAAAGAGATACCGTTATTAAACATATTTCGGATTAAATTATGATCAAAAACAGAGTCGTTGAAGAAAAGGTAATGCTAAAGAATTCTTTCAGGGCGAGATAGTATATTGCAGATGTTTGATAGAATGTTATTCGATCTCTTGCATTTAAGCAGCACTAAGACAGAAATCAAAATTTCCTCTAAAAATTTTCGTATTTTGGTTCAACTTTTAAAAGAAAATTCATCATGAGCAATAACAAGATTTTAATATTTGGACTTTTATTTACCATAGGTTTTGCAGCAGCATTATTTTGGCCAAAAAATGAAGTGCAGGACGAGTATTCAGCAACGGTTTCTTCGGCTTCTACTGACAAGATTGAAGTGGTAATGTACAAGAACGAGGGTTGCCAATGCTGTACAAAATGGGCTGCTTTAATGAATGAGGATCAATTTGAGGTAGTTGAAAAACCTATCCCTAATTTGATGGAAGTAAAAAGAGAAAAAGGGGTGCCGGCAAGATTTGAGTCATGCCATACTGCAATGGTTGGTGAGTATTTTGTTGAAGGGCATGTACCAATTGAAGATGTTAACCGACTTTTAGAAGAAAAACCTGAAGGCGCTATAGGCCTTACTGTTCCGGGTATGCCAATCGGTTCTCCGGGGATGGAAGTTTCGGGAAGAGAGGCAGATAGTTACGACGTATATCTTGTTAAAAAAGACGGTACAACCGAAGTTTTTTCTTCCTACTAACTTTTTCTTCACAAAACTTTATTAAAAGACATGTCAACACATGTCTTTTTTTATGCCCTTCAGTTAATTGAAGCAGATTTAAATTCCCTCCATTTGTTATAGTAGAAAGACTCTTCGGCTATAAAAACTAATATCTGGCAACAGTTTAAAATAAAATACAATCCGATATAACGGGCTATACGTATTATATGATGAGCAATTAACCCGGCTCATTTTCTTAATCAACCCAGAAAGCCCGAATGGTGAAAAGTTCGGGCTTTATTTATTGCTCTTTACAGGTAATTTGAATTTTACAGTCCCGGCTTCTGTGAATTCGAGAGTAACTTCAACAGAATCATTTTCAGATAAATCTTCTTTCAGATTCATCAGCATTACATGCAAACCACCTTGTTTTAAAATCAGACTTTCATCTGAATGAACAATAATCTCTTTCTTTTCCCGCATACCGGCAAGTCCGTCTTCGGTAGTGTAAGATTCGTGAATTTGAGTCATCATTGCCTGAGGGCTGTCTACTGAAATTAAAGTATCTGATACATCTAACGTATTTTCATAGACAAAATAAGCACCACTCATTTGACCCTGAGATCCGGGACGAGCCCAGTTTTGAGTTTCCTGGTCAACAGAAGTTTCTGAAGAATTTTTTTCGGAGCTTTTACCACAGTTGATTAAAATAAAAAGGGATAGAAAGAATACTACTAGCTTTTTCAAGGTACTATCTCCTTACCGATTGAATATCTTCAACAATATAATTTACAGGGGTCATGCTTCCGCCATATTCAAAGATCACCCTTCCTTTTTTATCCAATACCATAATTTTGTCAGAGTGGTTCATGAAGTATACTTCTTTGTCATCATCTCTCACTTGTGTAAATGAAACATCAGAACGGACTCTTACACTGTCCATAAGCTCGCTAATGGTTGTTGAGTCCGCTGTTAAGAAATCAAAATTGTCATCAAGATTAAAAAGTCCTTTATAATTCTTCAGCACTTCAGGGGTGTCTCTTTTAGGGTCGAATGTGATTCCTAAAAACTGAATATCATCAGGATTATTAAACTCCTTCTGAACTTTGATCAGGTTCTGAGTCACTAAAGGACAAATATCAGGACAGTTTGTATAGATAAAACCTGCCACAACATATTTTCCCTCATAATCGTCAGGAAATGTTACGGATTCACCATTTTGATTAAGAACCTCGAAAGATTTGTCTGAAAGGTCATCGATAATTTTCGGGCTGTTTGTGCAGGAAATAAGCACAGTGCAAAGAATTAAAAAAGATGCTGGGAAAAATAATTTCATTTAAAGGATTTTAGTGCTGATGGGTTACTGCTTCATGTTGATGAGAGCTACAAGGCTGACATTCAAATTCTAAAGTTGAATGATGTATTCCAAATTCATCATGTAATAAGCTTTTAATTTTTTTCTTGATGTTTTCCATTTCATACAAGTCATCCTCGTCAACAACAATATGGCTTTCCATCATGATCTCGTTTTCATCTAATCGCCAAACATGTACGTGGTGAACTTCCTGAACTTTATTTAGTTGCTCTATTTTGGAAGTGAGCTCCGGGAGATCGATCTCTTCAGGGGTAGCTTGCATCAATATGTCAATGGTTTCCTGAAGCATATGATAGGAATGCCAAAGGATATATGCTCCTATTCCTACAGTTAAAATGGTATCAACTATGTACCATTCATATTTTAAGATCAGCCAGCCACCAATGATCACCCCAACTGATGATAAACCGTCTGACAAAATATGGATGTATGCACTTTTAAGATTGAGATTGTCTTTGGACTCTTTAAACAACAGTGCCGCAGTTATAAAATTTCCCAGTAAACCAACTATTGCCACCCAAAACATAGTTAAGCCATCAATAGGCTGAGGATCAAAGAATCGCTCAACTCCTTCCTTGATCAGAAATAAAGCTACAAGTACAAGTGTGATCAAGTTTATAAATGCCCCGATAATTTCTGCACGCTTGTAGCCGAAGGTCTTGTCTTGATTTGCGCCCTTCTTTGAGATCTTACGGGCTGCTAAACTAATACCAAGTGAAAGTGTGTCATTGAGATTGTGTACAGCATCTGAAAGAAGCGCTAATGAATTGGATAGTATTCCACCAACAAATTCTGCAATGGTTATCGCAAGATTCAGGAATATCGATATCCACAGCTTTACAGTAGACGAGTCGTTAAAATGATGATGATGGTGGTGCTTATGCTTATGATCGTGCGACATGCTAAAAGGTACAAAGTATGGGCGTTTATTTCATTAAGACGAAGCGAATTAAAAAGGATTCAGATCTTACGAAATAAACCAAATACCAAAACTGCCCAACATGGAAGTAACCATCAATAAATATGCTTGCTTTACAGGTTTATCAGGGAGGAATTTATATAAGGGGTTTTCCTGGAAAAAATTAATTAGTTCTTGTTGTTTGGTCTTTGAAGATTCATCAAGATCATCGGAATCTTTCAGCAGAATTTGCAGATCGCCCTGAACCGGGTTATCGTTTTCATTGATAAATAAAGCGATGGATTGCGGAGTTATTTTAGCAAGTCCGCTTAAAATCAGATAGGTAGGTATTCCAACCATCCAGATTGCGATCGCTACTATTGATTTATCGTAAATACTCAAATTGATAAATAAACCAAGTATCATGCTGATCAGAGCGGCTAACCCCATAATGGATAAGAGTGCACTCAGGATAAGTCGTAATTTCCAGTTGTTCAATCCTTCAGTAAGTATTTTGGATCCATTCATATCTCAATTTGAAAAAAAAGCTGGATATAGCAAAGTTTTTTATTGGACTTTACTTTTTTCATCAAGTAATAATTTCATAAGGCTTTGCGCTGAAGAGCGACCTATTTGTTCAATTTTTTCCAAAGGAAGTTCGTCATGCATTTCAAAGGTAACAGCATCTGCACCAAAAGTTTTGTAAATCCAGTTTTTTGAGATCGGCGAACTGGTATTAAATTCTTCTGTTACGAATTTAACAGCCTCATTGTCCTCCTGAATAAAAGGGATCCATTTTTGGGTTAAGTTGTCAGGAAATGTTTTTACAGATTCTTCTATTGGATAGAATATATTTTCATTAGTAGAATGAAAATCAATACCGTAATAAACAGTTTTCATCGGGTCCTGAAGTAAAGGCAACAAAGCATTTTTAACTGCTTGCGTCTCAGGTTGGTTGAAATTTTCCCAATCACGGTTTAAGTCAATACCGGCAGCACTATGCCTCCAATGACCATTCATAACTCCGTCGACATTTATCAAAGGAAATGAACGGACAATGAATTCTGATCTGAATTGTTTTGATAGTTCAGAATCAGAAGCAAGTTCTTCAATGAAATAACGGGCAGCAAAATAACCTGAAATTTCAGGTGGATGTTGTCTACTCATTATAACTAAAACACCGGTTTCACTATTGGGGGGTGTTTCATTAATTGTTAATTCTTTTATCGGATTTCCGAGTTTACTTGTTCCGATCTCACTGATTGAGACAAAAGAATGTTGAGACATTTTCATCAACCAATCATCATAAGATCTTGTATTTGAAATGGGTTGAGCACTTACGGTAATAGGTTCTTTTGAAAGTTTGATCTGAAAAGCCAGTGTTTTTGAAACAGAGTCATAAACTGTCCTGGCCATGTCAACAGAATAAGTGGAATCATTGGCAGAAATTTTAGGAACATATCTGTGACGGGCGTTGTTGTAATTGAGACGTATTACTGCAGATCGGGATGAGTCGCTCCAAATTTTGAAAGCATACCATGGACTGTTATTTATTGGAGCGTTTTCAGGCTCAATATAAACTTCAAATGTGCTGTCATTAATGGCATAAAAATCGTTTAGTCGAGCACTTTCGAAATTGTTTGAGACCCAAACAGTTGGATCTCCTGCACCAATTATTCTTCTGTGTTGAGGGTGGACTTTTTTATCTTGAGTATCTGTTACATTAGGAGGATCGTAGGAAAAACCGGTAAACTCTTCAGAAGATTTACAGTTCACAAAAAAGGCTATACAAACAGAAAGAATTAAATATTTATACATAGTACATTGTTGGTTCAATAAATTAAACAGATTCAAGATATAAAGGGATAATCACAAAGGTTACAAGAATGCGGAATAAATATTTGGCTATTGATTAAACATTGAAAAAACTACTCACTCAACATATCAGAATTTACTTAATCTTTTTGATGTTCGTTATAGTTCCTCAGCAACAGCTTTTTGCACAGGACGACGGTAAACCGGATCGTATCTGGAATGTAAAAATTGAAGGGAATAGTACATACAAAGGCATTGTGTTGAAAAGATATATAGCAAATGAAGCTCCGTCATTATGGAAGAAGCTGACTTTTTTTAACGAAAAGGGATTTTATGTTTCGGAAACAGAAATCCGGAGAGATGTAATCCGTTTAGAAAGGTTTTACCAACGCCGCGGTTTTAATGAAGTAGATGTGAATTACAGATTGGAGTCCAAAAATAAAGAGTGGAAAAAAGAGCTCATATTTATGGTAGTGGAAAATGCGCCAATAAGGATTGATTCAGTTCAGGTGCTCCTCCAAACCTCTATGAGAGATAGTTCGGTTATATACGGTAACGAGAAATTTTCAAAAGAACTTAGGCGCTTGCCTTACCGAAAAGGCAAAATATTTCAACCGGTGTCAAAAGCACAAGTTGAATCTGATTTCACAAACATCTTAAGAAATTTGGGGTATCCATATGCTGAAGCGGAAGTTCAATCCAAAGTAGATACTTTAGCAAAAAAAGCTAGTGTAGCTATGCTTACTTATCCCGGTCCCAGAGCAAGATTTGATTCTATCTTTGTAGAAGGAGAAACTTCATTAGACGCTAAATACATACGCAGAGAAACCGGTATAAGTGAAGATGAATATTTTAGTGATAACGCTATGCGGGAAGCTCAAAGAGAGTTGTTTGGACACCATTTGCTGAGGTTTGCACTTATTTCCATTCCGGATCAAAAACAAGACAGTACTATAAATGTCTTGGCAAGAGTTAAAGAGAGAAGTTTAAGATCCTTTGCCGCAACTTTTGGAATAGGAAATTATGACAGATTTAATGATGAACGGTTAACATTTTTGAACTCCTACAAATTATTTAGAGCTCAAGCTTCCTGGAGTCATAGAAATGCAAGAGGAAAAGGAGAATTATTTTCTGCCAATGCAAAACTTTCTGCATTTGATATGAGGTTGGGAGCCAGTTATTTGTTCCCGTATGTATATAATACAAAAAGCAGTATTACCATTTCACCGTTTGTTCAGCGACGTATTGAACGTGCTTACTCTATTGATACAGGTGGTATAAGGAACAGCTTCGGGTATAATTACAGTGAGGCGGTTACCGGTACTTTTAACTATGATTTTACACTTAACCAGGAATTTGATGTGAAAGAAAGTGAAGATGGAACTTCTGAAGTCAGTCCTGATAGTATTTTAAACTACAATATTTCATCATTTAAGTTCAGTGTTTATGCCAGAAAAGGACAACCAAGAAGAGGGGAAGGTTTTACTGTTCAACCTTTTTTAGAATTGTCAGGTTTATTTAATGAAGCTACCTTTTCGTTTCAAAAAGCATCTCTGGATATTCGAGCGTACAAAATATTAAATCAAAGTTTGGTAGCTGCAAGCAGGGTTAGTGGTGGTTCAATTTATTATTCGAAACAAGATTCTTTACCGGCCGACATTCGCTTTTATAATGGAGGGTCAAGTGAAGTTCGCGGCTGGGGAAGGCAAGAACTTGGTCCAAAAGAAGCCGTTTTTGATTCTTTAGGTAATTTTTCGGGATATGTACCAACGGGAGGGAAAGCAACATTCAGTTTTAATTTTGAGCTAAGGCAAGATGTGGACAGGTTTATAAAGGGTTTAAGTTTCGCAGGTTTTATAGATGGTGGACAGGTTTGGAAAACTATTCGAACTACAGCAAATCGCCCTATTCAGTTCGGAGTTGGAGGAGGAATAAGATATGAATCTCCGATTGGTCCGATAAGAGTAGATCTTGGGTATAAAGTAAATCCGACTGACGAAGACTTAAACATTTACAGGGGCGATACAAGCATGAGTTCTGCCTGGGACAGATGGCATATTCATTTTAGTATTGGGCAGGCATTTTAATGAGTGATTCGTCAACAAATATCTTTGTTAAAATATTGAAGGGAGCTTTTTGGTTCTTTTTAGCAGTTGTTATTCTGCTTACAGGATTGCGGTTGTCGCTTAAAACAAAAGTAGTGCAAAATTTTGCTAAGGATAAGATCGAAGAAATAGCGAATGAAAACCTGACTGTCGGTTTTTCGATTAAAGAACTTAGCGGAGATTTGTGGAAAGAAATTAGATTAACCGGTATTCAGATAGGTGAGCCCAGCTCCGTTGCTAATGTGGATACCGTATATGCAAAATATAATATTCTGAGTTTCTTGTCAGGGACATTTCATTTTGAAAGGCTTTCAGTTGCAGAAGCTAATGTCCAAGTAAAACAAACAGGATATACAGAAGATTCAACTGCGGTGTTTAATGTTCAGGAAATTGTTAAACCAGATACCACCTCAAAAGAATCTTCATTTCAATTTGAGATTGAAGATATAAATATAAACGGAAGTAGTATTTCTGTGAATGCACCTGATTTTCTTCCGGATTCAGCTATTTCACTTAATAAAATTGACGCCCGGGGGAGCTTCTCACTGAAGGGTGAAATAGAGGCTCAACTTTCAAAATTAAACTTTGAGATCAAAGAAGGTAGACTTCCTGAGTCGATTTCTTTTAAAGCATCCGGTTCTTTTGAAGAACAAAGAATTACACTTCAGGATCTAGTACTTAATACCGGAAGATCACTTTTTAAGGCTAATGGGTTCGCCAATCTAAAAGATTCTGTATTCAATTCGGATATAAAACTTGATCCGATTTCCACTGAAGATGTAAATGCTTATACAGATTCAGATATTCCTAAAGATGAAGTAACAGTTGGAGTTAAGTTAAAAGGAAACGCTGAAACCATAAATCTGGAAGTTAGTGCAGATGCGACTTTCGCAAGAAATCTTGAAGCTACGGCAACTTTCCAACTAAGCGAGCAAATTACATTGACACAATTTGGATTAAGAGGTGACAACCTGGATATCGCAACACTGACTAATGATTCAATAGATGTGCAAACAGGCTTGTTCCAAATGACAATGGACGGATCTGTGAGTCAGGATTATGAAAAAGCCGATATTACCTGGGGATTTACTATTGAAGGGATCCGGTATGAAGAGTATAATTTCAGACGGTTTTTTGGAAGCGGTAGTCTTAAAGAAAGAAAACTATTAGCAAACCTCGATGTAACAACAAGCGGGGGAGAAAATGTTCGGGCAAATACTACCATAGAAAATGTATTCGATAGTGAGACTCCTTGGAAGTTTGGTTTATGGCTGGATAGCTTTAATGCAAAATACTGGGCAGAAGATGCTCCACGAACAGATATTAGAATCAACATCACCGGTGATGGAAAGGGTTTTGGGCTATCAGAGACTCCCTGGAATTTTACTGTAGCCAATACATTAAGAGATCCAAGAAATAAGAACTTGGCTAATATTAGATTTCCAAGCGGATCTTTAAAACCACTTATAATTGGTGATGAACAAATTAAATATCTTTATCTGGATGGCAGTATATCAAAGGACTCACTAAAAACTGAAGGGTTTACACGTATAAACACTTCAGATATAAATTTTAAAGCTAATGCAACTGAATTTCTATCCGAACTCCCATCGTTTAGCTACAAGGTGTCTTCCAATAATTTAGATATATCGGAACTATCAGCCTTTTCGGAGTTTCCAACTGATATAGACTTTGATATCTCGGGTAAAGGTCGTGGTTCGAATATGGATAATCTGACTTTAGAAGGTAGCGCAAACATAGATACAAGTTTTGTAAATGGAGCTTCCATCAATGTGCTAAAAGGGGAGTATAATATTGAAAATGGTGTACTTAAAATTCCTGAAGCAACTTTAAAGAGTGATATTGCCAATGCAGATTTCAGAGGCCGGAGAAATATACGTGATGAAAAAGACCCAGAAAATGTGCTCTCATTTGACCTTGAACTCAAAAATACTCAACCTTTTGCTGAACTTCTCGATTTAGAAATTTTGCAAGCTACCGGCAATCTATCGGCAGATGTTTCTGAAAACGAAAATGGAGTTTTGGAATGTAAAACCAACTTCGACCTTCAGGATATTGTAGTAGACGAGTTGTTTCTTGCAAGCGGAATTACCGGGAGTGGGGAATTTGTATTAAAAGACAGAGAAGAGGGTAGTTTTGAAATAGATATTAAAAATCCCAAGATCTATGAAACTTTATTGCAGGATATAAAAGTCACTACAAAATCAACCAGAACCCCTGATTCTCTCTTTGGAAGCTATTCTGTTGAGATTAAAGATAATATAAACGGCAGAATTAATAATGTCGGCAAATATGAACTTCTAACCGATTCCATGCATGTAGCGGTGGTTATGGATAAGCTGGATTTCATAACAAATGATAATAGCCTTAAACTTCAAAACACATTTAACATTTCGGTCAAAAATGGACAGATCAAAACGGATTCATTAGAACTCGTTTCTCCAAACGGCGCTTTTCTGTCTCTTGCAGTACCATATGCTGATAGTCTGAATCAACAAATCTGGTTTGTAGGAGAGAATTTCAATTTCGGGATTTTGCAGGAAATCATTTTTGGTGAAAGATATATTGATGGAGTTCTTTCAGGGCGGGCAAATATCAATAAAACTTCAACAAAGCTTACAGGAAGTGGTAATCTGGAACTTCAAAATATAGAATATGAAGGGGTTCAGGCGGATGTGTTTAGTATTAATTTTGATGCAAAGAATAACAGGATACAATCCGATCTTTCATTGATCTGGGATCGCAGAGAAGTGATTTCAGGAAGTCTGGATGTTCCATTAGATCTTACCGATCCGGAACAACTTTCAGATGAATTTTATTCTCAATCAGTGAAGGGAAATCTGACAGTTAGACCAATCTCTTTATCAAAATTCAAATCAGCGCTGGAAAAATTTGAGATAACAGGCACAGAAGGAATAGTCAGTTTTAACGGAACACTCTCCGGAACGGCAGGGACTCCAAATTTTGAAGGTTCGTTAAATATTCAGGACCCAGTGCTTTCGAATGTACGTTTGGATTCCGTATTCGCCGAGTTCAAATACAGTGAGGAAAAAGACAATATTATAATAAATACTGAGATTCTCGCTGCAAGACAAAAAGCTGCAGATATAGATATTGATTTTCCGTTCTCTTACAATTTTAAAACATTTGAACTAAATACAGTAGACCAAAATAAGCCTGTTTCTGTAGAAGTCCGTACAAAAGATTTCAATCTTGCGGTATTCAATGATTTCGTAAATAAAGAGTTTACAAGAAACTTGAAAGGAGCCTTAAACGGGGAACTTAGTCTGAAAGGTACAGAAGACGAGATCACCACAAACGGATATTTTGAGTTAACAAAAACGTCTTTTGAATCACCAATAGCGGGTATTAAAGTTGATGGAATTAAATCCAGAATAGAGTTTTCCAAGGATAGAATATTACTTAAACAACTATCGGCTAATAGTGGAAAAGGAAGCTTTAACGCAAACGGAGCTATAAACCTTGACGGATTATATCCTACTACACTGGATATTCAAGCCAAAGCAAATCAATTTAAACTTGCAAACACTGATGAGTACAATTTAGTGGTAGATCTGGATTCTAAATTAAGCGGTCCTGTTTCCACCCCGAAAGCAACCGGTAGATTTGCAGTAAAAAATGGTTTTATAGTTCTGGACGATTTCGGTGATAAAACGGTAGAGGATGTCAGACTTGAAGGGGAAGAAGTAAACAATGTAAGTTATTACGACTCACTATCTATAGAAATGGAATTTGCGATCGAACGAAATTTCTTTGTCAGGAACCGGAGATATTTAGATCTGGAAATTGAGATAGAAGGTGATCTGGATGCTCAGAAAGAAACAAATGGAGAACTTTCACTTTTTGGAAGTCTCCGGGGAACCAGTGGTTATGTGCGACCGTTAGGAAAACGATTCGAACTGGATGAAGCTGAAGTGGTATTTAGTGGACCTCCTGCAAATCCTGACCTGAATGTAAAAAGTGCTTATGTTCCTGTTTCCAGAAAAGGTGAACAGGAAGTTACTTTGTACTATATCATTAAAGGCACGGCAGAAAATCCTGAGTATGTATTTGAAAGCGATCCGCCTATGGAGCAACAGGATATTTACTGCTACACCTTGTTTAATAAACCTTGTTATGCCTTCGATTCCTGGCAGAACGCATTGGTTCAAAATGGTGGTTCTTCTCCAACAGACTTGCTTACGGGTGTTTTACTGGATGAAGTGGAAGCTCTGGCAACCAGAGAGCTTGGAGTGGATGTAGTACAAATCGACAATACCAGAGTGGGTAATGAGACTGGTACTTCCATTAAAACCGGCTGGTACTTAAATGACCGAACGTTCTTTGCTATTGTAAATGAGATCACAACTTCTGATCCAAAAACATTGTTCATTTTAGAATATGCTCTTTCAAAAACCTGGGATCTGATCATTACAGAAGGCGAAGATTCCAACCGACGTGGCATCGATTTCAGATATCAATATGATTATTGATTTTATTATTTAGTTTTGTGTGGAAGCAGAGCTTGAGATTAGCATTCCGCAGCGGAGCTACGGAAAGAGGGAAAAATGCCACTGAAGCTCAAAACCACAAAAATTGAATTATTACTTTCCCCAAAAGATCTCTGAAGTCTTTAGCGAATAGCGGTGACTTCAGAGCGGGAATGAACAAGCCAGAAGAGCTAGCTGGTTAGAACAAAAAGCAAGTCTGTGACTTGCTAACCAAATACTAAATATTTATATAAGCCTTGTATATTTAAAATGTAGAAGGCTTTTTCATTCAGTATATGGCAGGATTTAAAATTTATAATCACCAACAAGCTCATTTCATTACTTTTGCGGTAATAGAATGGATTGATGTATTTACCAGACCTGCCTACAAAACTATTGTTGTGGAAAGCTTACAATATTGCCAAAAAGAAAAAGGATTAAACATTCATGGTTGGTGCATAATGACCAATCATATCCATTTAGTAATAAGTGCAAAAGAAGATTGTAGCCTTTCTAATACACTCAGAGACTTTAAAAAGTTTACAGCATCAGCCATTCTTAAAGATCTTGAATTTAATAAAAAAGAAAGCCGAAGGAATTGGATGTTGTGGTTGTTTAGAGAAGCAGGAAAGAGGAATTCTAACAATAAGAAATATCAATTCTGGAGACAAGATAATCGACCGATGGAAATTACAAGCAATGAGTTTTTCCATAAAAAATGGAATACATCCATTACAATCCGGTGAAGGAAGGTTTCTGTAAAAAAGCAGTTGATTATCCTTATAGCAGCGCAAGTTGGTATACATATAAAACAGGCCTGATTCGAATAGATGAAGTATTGATTTAATAAGATTGAGATAGTGGAAGTCAGAGACTTCTATTTATTGTTACTTTTAAGTCTCCGCTATTCGCTAAAGACTTAAAAGATCTTATGGAAAAATGCCACAGAAACTCAAAAGCACAAAACTTTAATCATTACTTTTGTGTGTTGGTGTATTAGTGGTAAATAAAACCTCTTAGCTTATAGAACTAGAATAATTCTTAATCCTTCATTCAAGAATTCTTAATTTCCAAAAGCACAGCTCTCACCACGACAGCATTCTTCGGTGTTTATTCCGCAATTCGAGCATTGCCCGTGACCATGAACCCAAACCAATTCAGCTTCATGACCGCAGTACAAACAACGGGTTTTGCTTGTCGAGGCTTTTTGTGAGTTTTCTTCAGTTAATGTACGGGATGAATTTTCCATAACAACTATCGGTCATATGATGATGATAGTTCTGTGTAAGCCGCCTCAATGTTTCTACTTAACGTTAATCCCCAACCCGGCGCTTTAAATACTTCAAAACCATGAATAACTTCAGCTTTAGCAATTTCTTCTTTGCTCTTGCCTTCGTTGATCCCTTTTTGAGTGTATTCCAAAAGTGCTTCGAGGAAATTACTTTTAAGCATCAAGTCATCTTTATTGCCTGTAATTCCGAACTCAGAATTTCCATGACCGTAGATGTAAATGGTATCATTTTCCAGCTCTTCGATGGTTTTGCGTAAAACCTGGATCCAGTTGGTTATGTTAGCTCCACCATCAGTATCTATAAAAGGATAAGCTCTGTTAAACATGAGATCTCCCATATGAGCAACATTGGCTTTCTCGAAATACACTACTGAATCGCCGCCGGTATGAGCCGGACCAAAATGCATCAAATGAACGGTTTCATCTCCAACTTCTTCGCTCCATTTATCAATATAAGTTAGGTCAGCATATACCTGGGCATCTACGGCTTCCTGCCCTCTGCCTTCCGCTGATCTTTTCTGGAGGTCCGGAACATTCTGATGCGCCACTATATGTTTTGCAAAACCTTTGAAAACGGGATTTCCGGCTGTATGATCTCCATGATGATGAGTATTGATCAAATAATCCATTACATGATCTGTTTTTTCTTTCAGACCATCCAAACAAGTTTGTGCTGAGTTTGGAAACTGAGAATCCACAGCTACCAGTGAATTTTTTGTAGCCAGCCAACCGATAGTTCCGCCTCTGCCAACAAAAGTTCCTACATTCCGGCGAAGGGTTGTAAAAGGTGTTTGAAGTAAAAAGGCTAATTTTTGAATGGGAAGCAGAGTAGCTGCGCCCACCGTTGCCGAGCGGAGCAAAAAGTCTTTTCTGTTCATAAGAATATCGTTTGGTTAGTCTAAAGCCAGATATCTTCCACGACGATGATTCACAGCCAGAATCAGGTTGAGAAAGACTGACGCTAGCACAGAATAAACAATAGCCATCACATCTACCAGAAAAATTGCACCTACGATGATGATTACATCCACACACATTTGAAACCGGCCGGCATTGATATCATGGAATTTCTGTAGGTAAATAGAAACGATATTCAATCCGCCTAAACTCGCTTTGTGCCTGAATAACATTAGCAATCCCGTACCGATTAAAAAGCCTCCGAGTGCAGCCGCGTAAATCGGATTTATATCTCCAAATTCAAAAACTAAGGGAACATAATCTGAGCAAAGAGAAACCAGAAATACGGTGACAAAAGTTTTAAGTGTAAACTTCCATCCAAGTTTCCATAAAGCGAGACCATAAAAGGGGATGTTGATCACAAAGAAAACCTCACCAAAAGAAAATCCGGTTGCATACTGAGTAAGGAAAGCAACTCCGGCCGTTCCTCCGATCAAAAAATTCATTTCTGAAAATAATGCGATCCCGAATGAAAGAAGTACAGAGGCTACAGAAATAGCCATTAAATCTTCAACCAAAGTGTGCTCGCGGATAGAAGGATCAATGCCTTCTTCAATAAGTTGTTCAGTGATTTTATCTTTAGGAGGAGCCATTACTCTTGATGTTTAGTGAGCATCAAAGTTAAGGCTTATTTGATTCTGAATTAACCCTCTGCATTAAGTTTTATGCTATATCAAAGATAGTCTTTGTTGATGATTTGAATACAAGCTTAAAGAGTGTAAGCCACGAAATCACCCAAGCTCAAAAGTTGAATTCTGTATTTTGATATTTGCGATTTGTCTTTTGTTATTTGGCTTAGCCGGAAGGTCCACCGGTTTCCGGCTTGCCTTCTCTGGGATTATTAAAAACCCGAATAGTAGGATAAGCAAGATCGATGGAGTCGGATTGTGAAAATTCATCCAGAGCTCTTTCCCAAATTGCCTGAGCACTTCCTCGACGTCTTCGGGGATCAGTTAAATAACGAATCGACAACATCACTCCGCTGTCTTTTACATTAGTGTAAACGATGGGAGTGAGATAGCGGTATTCAATGAGGTAGGATTTCGCAGCTCTTTTTATTTGTTCCTTTGCTTGCTCAATAAAATCTTTGGATTCTTCTTCAGCGATTGTGCTCAGGATTTCTTTAGCTTTCTTCCAGTCGCTCTCAAATGTGACCATAATTCCAATTTCATTCCAGATAAATTGGAAGTCGCTGGTGTAATTTGCAAGCTGTTCTGTGAAAACGGTATGGTTGGGAATATGAATTACCCGACCTGTACTTTGGTCGGCATCTACCCAGTTACCAATTTCCAAAATGGTAAATTTAAACGGGCGAATATCGATCACATCTCCTTTTGATTTACCCAATTCTATTCTGTCACCAACATCAAATGGCTTTCTCCAGATGATGAATAACCATGCTGCAAGGTCTGTAACGGGGTCTTTCAGGGCAATGGCTAAACCGGCAGAAAGTAATCCGAAATAAGTAGAGAGGTTACCCAAAGCACTAAACCAGATCTGAGAAATAAGAATTATTCCTATAAATGCAGATATATAAGTAAGGTTCTTTCTCCATTTATAAGTAGTGCGCTTACTCTCTACATTTTTATGGACAACACGGAGCGTTAAAGAACGGATGACCCATAAAATGAATATAACTACAAGAGTTTTAAGGATTTGGCTTGTGACTACCGGTGAGCTTTGAAAAAAATCTGCTATGCTGTTTAAAAAATTTTCCATGAATGGATAATAACCTTATCAAATGACAGTTACACGCTTGGGATAATATAGAAATTTGAATATCTTTAATGCTCTGAAAAATTTAAGATTTTATCATGCTTTATAACATTTTAGTTGCAGTAATAACTATAATCTGCGCACTTTTAATATTAGTTGTTTTACTTCAAAATGGTCAAGGATCCGGTTTATCCGGAATTAGCGGCGGTGGGGGCGGTGGCGCTCTTGGCGGAAACTCCGGTTTAGGAGCTCGCAGAACGGCAGATTTGCTTTCCAAGGCTACAGGAATTTTCGGCGGTGCTTTTTTGGTACTCTGTATTCTAGCTAATTTTGCTATCGATCGTTCCGGAAATGGTCCGTCTCGTAGTATTCTTCAGGATGGTGGCGCTCCGGTTCAGGATCTGAATGCTCCATCTCAAACTCAATCAGCTGTTCCTATCCAAAATGAGGAGCCTAGACAACCTTTAGGTTCAGAAGAAGATGGGGATAACTAGTAATTAGTTTTCTTTTTTGAAAGAATTTAAAAGCCTTGCTTAATGAGTAAGGCTTTTTTTATTTCCCGATGCAAAACCGTGAGAAGATGGAGTCCAGAATATGTTCATTAGTGATCTCGCCGGTAACTGTTCCCAATTCATTTAAAGCCGCCCTTAGATCGATAGAAAGGAAATCGCCTGTTAAACCGTTTTTTAAACCGGTTAATGCTGCTTGAATATGTTCCTTGGTTTTTTGAAGAGCGTCACGGTGGCGGGAAGAGGTAACCAATAAACTGGAAGCATCATAGTGTTTGTTCTCAAGTGCGCGGTTTTTCAGTAGTGTTTTTAGCGCTTTTATATTTTCTTCTTCTACCGCTGATATTTTCAAATCAAATTCTGTTCGCCATTCCCGATCCGCTTCAATATCCGCTTTGGTACCGATCAGAATGAAAGGCGTTTCGTTTGCTCGTTTCTGAAAAGCTGCAATTTCCTTTCTTTCTTCTTCCGTGAAAGCTTGAGAAAGATCTTTCAGATAAATAACCAGATCAGCTTGTTCAAAAGCTTTTTGTGAACGCTTAACACCCTCTGCTTCCACTATATCTTCGGTTTCCCGAAGTCCGGCTGTATCTATCAGTTTGAATAACAAGCCATCGAAGTTCCAATCCACATCGATGGTATCGCGGGTAGTTCCGGCAATTTCGGTTACAATAGCCCGATCTGAGCCGACTAAGGTGTTCAAAAGTGTGGACTTTCCGGCATTGGGGCGTCCGATAAGAACGGTTTTAACGCCGTCTTTTACCAAACGTCCGGTTTCATAGGTATCCAATAAATTCGAGAGTTCTGTATCTACGTCTTCCAGTAATTTCTGAAGTTGCTCCTTATTAGCAAACTCAACGTCTTCTTCAATAAAATCCAGTTCCAGCTCGATCATTGCTGTGGCATCAATGATTTGCTGACGAAAGGTTCGGACATAATCTCCCAGTTTACCTTCCAATTGTTGATGAGCAGCATCCACGGCTTTTATGCTTTTTGCATGAATGATATCAGCAACGGCTTCAGCCTGATCCAGATCCAATTTTCCATTCAGGAAGGCTCGCTGGGTAAATTCCCCGGCTTCTGCTGCTTTTACTCCCAGGCTCAGAATCGTTTCCAGAACTTTCTGAGTAACCAACACCCCGCCATGGCAGGAAATTTCGACGGTTTCTTCACCTGTGTAAGATCTCGGTGAATGAAAAAGGGTTACTAATACCTCATCAACAGGTAATTTATTTTTGTCGATGATCTTACCGAAATGAACGGTATGGGAATCGAGAGAAGAGAGGGTTTTCCCTTTAAAAGCCTTATTTACTATTGAAATAGCATCTTTTCCTGAAACGCGAATCACCGCGATTCCACCTTCTCCCACAGGAGTGGCAATGGCAGCTATCGCTGATTTCTGTATGATTGAATTGTTCTTCTTTGTATCATTCATGCGTTAAATATAAGCTTAAATCATCTACTATGAATAATCGACTTATTACACTTTTAGTTATCGCAGTATTTCTTTTTTCAGGATCGGCAATTGCTCAAAATATATCTGCAGACCGACCAGGAGCAGGCTATGGAACATTCACTGTTCCGGCAAAGACAGTTTATCTCGAATCCGGAGCCTCTATCAGTGGTAATTTTTCTGATGTTGGCCAATTATTCTTAAGAACGGGAATTACTGATAATCTGGAAACCCAGTTTGGTGTAGGGTCTCTTCTGTTTTTTGATGGAGCAGATACTCGTGTTGGTGTGCAATCTCTATCGTTCAAATACAGCTTGGGATCTTTTCAGGAAGATAAACTCAATCTTTCCTTATTCAGCAGAACCAATCTTCCTTTTTTTAATGATGATTATGAATATTACTTAACTCGATTCATGATTCTTGCTGATTATTCCCTTAATGAGAATTGGGGCTTAAACTCTAATTTCGGGTATGGAGATTTTGTGGATGGTTTAGGCAATGGCTCTTTCAATTTTAATATCACACCAGGATTTACTGTGAATGAAAACACAGCTGGTTATTTCGGATACGCAGTAATTTTTGACGAGAATTTTTCAAGCGACTTGATTGAAGCAGGCATGGTTCACTTTTTAAATCCTTCACTTCAGTTAGATGCAGGGTTTATTTACTCTGACGGCGATGACTTGTACTTGACTTTAGGTATTGCCAAGCGGTTTTGATCTTTTAATTTCTTAAATGAATAGTCATTCTTGCATAGGTAAGAATCTTGATCAGTACAAAAGTTTACAATTTTGAAAACGATCTAGATCTTGGGCATTCGCCGCGAGATGACTCAGTCACTATTTACAAAATCATCAATAATTAGAATACATCTAAAAGGATGGGACAATTTGTAATATCAAAGGTTACTACAGTTCATTAAACAAAAAAAAAGCTTCTCTCATTTAAGAAAGAAGCCTTTTTGTAAATTAGAGTAGGGTTTATTCTACATCGCCCATAAGTTTTCTTACACCCGGACTAGCTAGTAGCGCAATAATACCACCACCACCTACAACAAGTGCTACACTTTGGAATAAACCTGTTGGTGCAAGACTTTCCAACTGACCTGCCATTAATCCTGCCATTAGGTTTCCTAATGCAGCTGCAACAAACCAAATACCCATCATCTGGCTTACACGTGATTTAGGAGCCAACTTGGTCATAGAAGATAACCCAACAGGAGAGAGGCAAAGCTCACCAACTGTATGAAGGAAGTATGTTACTATCAACCAAGCAGGAGAAACCAATTCAGTTGAAGAAGCATTAGCAGAACCCCATGAGAGCACAAAGAAACCTGCAGCTAAGCCAAGAAGTCCTAATCCAAATTTAACAGGAATGGAAGGGTTGGCATTTTTTGAAGCTAACCAGGTCCAAAGCAAACCAAAAATCGGTGCAAAGATTACAATAAATGTAGGATTTATAAGCTGAAGAGTACTTGCGGGAATTTCCCATCCGTTTCCAACCTGGCTGAATACCCAGTAAAGAAATGCTAAAATACCAACACTGGATAAGATCACCGCAAATTTTGCAACTGACCATACATCTTCTCTTTTATAAGTCTTAAAAGCATACCATCCTATTGGGATAGCAAAAACCAAAGTCATTATCCAGGCTCCCATTCCTCCTAAAAATGAGTTCGGGCCAACAGATCTGTCTGTTAGATCCTGCGCAAATAAGTTTAGTGAAGAACCCGCTTGTTCAAATCCACTCCAGAAAAGTGCGGCAAGAATGAACAACCAAAAGATTACACCAAGTTTCTTTTTTTCATCAGTAGTGTGGCCACCAAAGATAATGATGTAAGCGAAGAACAAGATAGTTATTACTACCGCTGCGAGTCCTAAGTTTTGAGCAAGAGCTTCTAATGCGATATCAATTGCTCCGGAACTCATCAGGAAACCAAAGATCACAACTGCAGCTGCTAAGAAAGAAACGATTCCATAAAAAATTCGGCTCCTTCTCTTCAATACTTCAGGGCTGTCATCGATCTTAAGATCTCCTGCCTCACCTAAGTATTTGCCACCGATCTTATAGGAAACCAATCCAAGTAACATTCCGAAACCGGCTAATGAGAAACCATAATGCCAGTTATATCCTTCACCTAATAAACCACAAAGTAATGGACCAAGAATTGCTCCAAAATTTATTCCCATATAGAAAATGGAGAAACCGGCGTCTCGGCGAGCTCCGCCTTCAGGATATAGATCCCCAACCATAGAACTTACGTTTGGTTTAAGTAATCCTGTACCAACAACGATTAGTGCCAATCCTATAAAAAAGAACGTGGTAGTTGGAACGGCCATACTGAAGTGACCTGCTGCAATAATACAACCTCCTACGAAGACAGCTTTTCTTTGTCCCCAAAGTTGATCTGCAACCCAACCTCCGGGAAGAGAAAGAACATATACAAAGAAGGTATATATTCCATAAATAGCGGCAGCTTCACCAACACCTAAGCCCAGGCCTGGGTTGTCACCTACGGCTTCTGTTGTCATAAAAAGCACCAAAAGTGCACGCATACCGTAATAACTAAAGCGCTCCCAAAGCTCGGTAAAGAAAAGGGTGGAAAGACCTCTTGGGTGCCCAAAGAAGTCGTTAGCGGTTATAGAAGCTGAACCGCCGTTGTTCTCATTTGCCATAAGAAAATTTGATTAATTAATATTAGTCTAGAAACTCATAAAGTGAGTGATGATACCTAAACGCTTACACTGGTGCAAGAACCGATTACTCATATAACCGAAACAAAGAAAAGTAAATTACGTGTACATTCCAGTTCATAAATCTGATAGCTCATGGAAATATTATTTATTGGTCTTGGTGTGGTTTTAACTCTGATGGGTTTAGCGGGAGCTTTTCTTCCGGTAATACCGGGGCTTCCTTTCAGTTACGGAGCTCTTTTAGTGCTTCATTTTAGTGGGATTGCTCAGTTCAGTACTTTCTTTTTAGTGACATGGGGAATTGTTGTTGTTACAATATTAATACTGGAGAATGCACTTCCGGCTTACACCACCAAAAAATTTGGAGGTACTGTCTATGGAGTTACAGGAAGTACAATTGGGATGATTCTTGGAATGTTGTTTTTTCCGCCGCTAGGATTTTTTCTTGGAACATTGATTGGTGCTTTTGTTGGGGAAATGATCTTTAAACAGGATGTTAAAACAGCTCTTAAATCAGCTTGGGGATCTTTTATTGGGTTTTTGACCGGAACAGCTATCAAAGTTACCGTAGCAGCAATGATTGCTTTCTCATTTTTTAAAGCAGCTTTCTTTTAAAGAGTAAAAACTACTTTATAACTGTCATTTTTTTGGATGCAGTTTCATTTCCTACTAGTAGCCGATAAAAATAAACCCCGCTTGCGAGCCCGTCTGAATTAAAAACAGTAGTGTGTTCTCCACGTCCCCGGGATTCATCAATAAGGGTCCTTACTAGTCTTCCTGAAACATCAAATACACTAAGATTGACACCGGCGGGTTCTGAAAGTTCAAAAGAAATAGTAGTTGAGGGGTTAAAAGGGTTCGGATAATTTTGGAAAAGAGTGAAAGATTCGGGAACAGCACCGGTTTCATCAGGAAGGTCTGGAAGGCTCATTTCATAGGCTCCATTCCCATGAGATGCTAATCTTAGGGTTCTGTTTGAATGTGAAATTATCAGATCCATAGCAAATATAGCATCGGGGAGATTCCCGTTAATGTTCTCCCAGCTTTTACCACTGTCTAAAGATTGGAATACTCCGATTTCATTTCCTACATAAATATGATCAGGATATTCAGGATCAACGGTTATTGCCCATGTGGGAACATCGGGTAATCCTAACCCAATATTAATCCACGTCTCTCCTCCGTTATCAGATTTAAATGCATGAGAGCTTCCAAATCCTCCAAATGTTATATAAACATTTCGGTCATTCAAAGGATCTACAGCTAAATCAGTAGGAAAACGGTCAGGTAAATTTTGAGTTATTTGTATCCAACTGTCACCACCATTATGTGTCTTATAAACATTTGGTCTTGTAGCTTTAGGACTTGATGCTGCATAAACAGTATTCAAGTTCTGATGAGAAGCCGCCATTGCAGACATAGCATTACCATCTAAAGCTTTTCCTGAGTTAGTTATAACCCAATTGGCTCCATCATCTGATGATTTAAGTATTTTTTCTCCACCCAAATAAAGGGTTTTATTATCGGATGGGCTGAGAATTAAGGGCGTTATAAAGTTTGTTTCGTTGGTAGGAAAAACATCAAAGCCCGGATGGATCAAACCATCACCGAATTGCCCATCATTAAACAATTGATGAGAAACTGCAGGCTGTCCGTATTGTCCGGACAAGTAGGCAATATTATTATCATCCTGATTTAATGCTGTCCAGGATCCATCGCCTGCAAAAGCTCTTCGCCAATTCAGGCTTCCTTCATAAATTATACTGTTATTATCCTGAAGACCACCAAGCATGAGCGATTCATTTGTATCAGAATTTGAAACTCCGTTATAAAACTGTACTGTTTGATATCCGGAATTACAATTTTCAAATGTTGCGCCTCCATCTGTAGTTCTGAAAATACCTCCATCGTTCACGAAATAAATAATATCAACATTTGTTGGATGAAATATGATATCATGATGATCTGCCCACACAAAAAGAAATGGATAGACTGAATATTGACCTGTTCCGCTATATGGGTTAGCGGATGATGAATTAATTTTACTAAGGTTGTTACCACCATTATCAGAATAATAATATTCCTGAGGTTGACCAGCAGCCCAAATTTTTTGTGGGTCAGTCGGGTGAATAGCAATAGCATGCGAGTACCAACCTTGAAATGTGGCGTAGATACTATTACTGGCAAATTCAAGATTCCAGGAATCTCCTCCATCAACTGTCTTCAATAGCCAAGTTACACCAGTATGTGAACCATTAGAGTTACCGATACTTGCCATTACTATGTCAGGATCAGAAAGCGAAATATCAAGTACAGCTTTCCCAAGAAAATTAGATGGACCTCCCGAAGCAGCAAGATCCATTTTGGTAAAACTATTACCTGCATCTTGTGTCCGGTAAATGCCATTACCGGGACTTCCCATTCCTCCATTTGCTGTAAATACAATATTTGTATCAGCTGGATTTATAACAATGTCGGTAGCCATTCTAACATTATGAACCAATTCCCAGGTATTGCCACCATCTAATGAGCGGTATGTTCCTTCAGTAGTTGCAGCCCAAATGCTGTTAGAACGCAAAGGATTTACCTGAATTTTTTGCACAGCCCTTCTTTGATCTAAAGTCCAGTCAAGACTTTTTTCCCAAGTGATTCCCCCGTCGGAGCTTTTAAGAATTCCAATCCCATAGCTGCCCCGAGTTGTTCTCACCGGTCCTATGCTGGGCATGTTCACTTCAGTTCCATAGGATTCACCGGTTCCGATATACATTAAATCCGGATTTTGAGGGTCGATTGCAATAGCTGCAACACCTAATACCGGAAAACCTGTACTAACATATTCCCATGCATTTAACCCCGAACCACCTGTTGTACTTTTCCATAAGCCACCACTTGCGGATCCCGCAAAAATGGTATTTGGGTTAGTAGGATGGATTGCTAAAGCAAGTGTTCGCCCTCCTATGTTTACCGGGCCTAAGGTATTCCAGATGGGAGAATTTTGGTCCTTCTTTTTCGCTCTTTCGGATTTTACTTTATTGAACGCCTGATAGAATCCTTTTTCAGGCAAGTTCTTGTTTGGATAAGATCTAACAGCTCCAATGTAATCAAAAGAAAGTTTAGCTCCGGTTGCAGGGCCTTGGTGCAATGACGCGGATGTATTTTCCCCGGAGTTTTTGAAACTAATTGAAAGCAAAAGGGCAAAACTAACAGCTAAAAAAAGAGAATAAGAAAGCTTATAAAATAAATTAGTTTCACCTTTCATAAGACTCTTTAGAGATTATTGAAATAGTTTTGACACACTAAAGCAGATGTTTAAAAAACTAATAAATAAATCTAAAACAAAAATTCACATAGCATTTTAATGTTAATTAAGAATAGCTGGAGATTGGTTCACATTTTGAAGTGTTTTTCTCTCCAGAGCTACTTAAGAAGCGTCATTATTTTTGATTCTATTTTATTATCTGCTTGTAGCCTGTAGATATAAGTTCCACTTGATAAATTACTACCATCAAAGGAAACAGTATAACTTCCGGGACTTTTAACTTCATCAACCAGAGTAGTGACTAATTTTCCGGTTATGTCAAATACTTGTAATTTTATATTTTCGGTTTTATTCAGATCAAACTGAATATTAGTTGAGGGGTTAAATGGATTCGGGTAATTTTGCTTTAACCTGAAGCTGCTTGGAATAGGGTTGTTATTAATCTCATTAGAAACAGCAAGTTCCAATGGAATTTCATATACACCGTTACCATGTGAAGCTACTCTTAGTTTCCGGTTCGAATTCGAAATAACTAGTTCTATCGCAAAAATTGCATCAGGGAGATTTCCCGAGATATCTTCCCAGGTAGTTCCTCCATCCAACGATTGATAAATACCTACTTCATTTCCTACATAAACATGGTTTGGGAAATCAGGATCCACAGCTACTGCCCAAGTTGGAATGTCAGGTAACCCGGCACCTATATCAATCCATGTTTCACCGGCATTTTCAGTTTTGAAAACATGGGATGAGTTAAATCCTCCGAAAGTTACGTAAGCGATATCATGATTAGTAGGATCAACAGCGAGGTCTGTTGGGTAACGGTCGGGAAGTTCACCTGTGATATTAGTCCAGATCGTACCTTTGTTTTTTGTTACAAAGATATTGCCACGCGAAGTTCCGCCTATTGCAGGGCTTGATGCAACATATAATACATCAGCATCTTGATAGGAACCGGCCATAGCTGACATAGCGTTACCATCAAGTGCTTTGCCATTACCAAGATAACTCCAAACATCGTTACCCTTTTGAGCAGTCATTATTTTTTGACCACCTATGTAAAAAGTATTTCCATCTGCGGGGCTTAGTATTATAGGAGTTATAAAGTTAGTTTCATTGGAGGGAAACTGAGAGTTTGTGGGCCGAAAGTAGCTATCTCCTATTTGGGGATTGGTAAATAAACTCGATGAAAATACCATGTTTCCAAATTGCGCTGATAAATAAGCATTATTGTTGTTTTCGGGATCAAGTGCTGTCCATCCACCATCTCCAGACCAACCTCTTCTCCACTCTAAACTACCTTCATATATCACACTACTGTTATCTTGTAATCCACCTAACAACAGATTTCCAGTGGTTTCAGAGTTTGAAACTCCATTATAGAATTGTGTGGTTTGATATCCGGAATTACAGTTCTCGAATGTGAGACCTCCATCAGTAGTCCTGAAAACACCTCCATCATTTATAAAATAAATAATATCGCTGTCTGTTGGATGGAAAACTATATCGTGGTAATCGGCCCAGTTCGTTAGTTCAGGATAAACGGACGCTTGTGTAACTGCTCCCATATTAACGGGGGATAAATTTCCGCCTCCATTTGTAGATTTATAAACTGTAAAAGGCTGACCAGCAGCCCAAATAATATCAGAATTACTGGGATGAATTGCCGCTGCATGAGCATACCATCCCTGAACTCTTGAATAATCTTCTGTTGAAATCAGTGACCAGCTATCTCCGTTATTTTCAGTCAACATTAACCAGGTTTTATAAAATTCAGTTGCGCCAATCGTTCCGTCAGAGTTCCCTATACTGACAAGTAGTATGTCGGGATCAGATGCTGAAATATCTAATACCATTTTACCCTGAAATGTATCGGGTCCTCCGGCAGATACAAGATCTATTTTTTGAAAACTATCTCCTGCGTTTTCAGATTTGTAAAGTCCATGACCAAGACTTCCCATTCCTCCATTTGCGATGTACACAACACTTGTATCAGAAGGGTTGATAATGATATCAGTTGCCATTTTAACATCATGAACTTTAATCCAATTTTCACCTCCATCCCGGGTTCTGTAAGCACCTTCAGTAGTAGCAGCCCAGATTGTGTTAGAGCGAAGTGGATTAACCTGGATTTTTTGTACTGATCGCCGTTGATCTAAGGACCAGTCAAGGCTCTTTTCCCAAGTATTTCCGCCATCTATACTTTTTAGAATTCCAATTCCGTAACTACCTCTAGTTGTTCGTTTGCTGCCGATACCGGGCATACTTACTTCGCTGCCATAACTTTCTCCTGTACCTATAAACATAGTATCAGGAGTTTGCGGATCCAGAGCAATTGCGGCTACTCCTAAAACCGGAAAACCTGTACGTACATATTCCCAGGCACTTTGTCCTGATCCGCCTGTAGTGCTTTTCCATAAGCCACCACTTGCTGAACCGGCAAAAATCAGATTCGGTTCAGATGGATCAATTGCTAAAGACAGAGTTCTCCCTCCAATATTTGTCGGACCTAAAGCAGACCATGTTTTTGCAGCTGTATTTTTCTTTCTAAGTCTTAGTTTTTTGGCTTGATTAAAAGCTTGAACGAAACCAACCTTAGGAAGTTCCTGATTGGGATAGCTTCTTACATCACCAATAAAATTCAATGACATTTTGGCTCCCGGAGCAGGGCCATCTTTTACAGTTAAATCAGAATACCCAACTTGTTTAGTTTCTAAAGTGAATATTAAAATAGTTATTGAAAGAAGTAGTATCCCTGATGGGATGAGAGGTAAAGCTTTTTTAATATTTTGCATGAGGTTTCAAAAAGTAAAAATTATCTTGAAAATCGGTTTTAACTAATATCATTACAAAATATAAGTAAGCTGATTATAGTATGTTAATGATATTTAGTTTTTATTATTGGTGAAGTGAGATTTCACTACATAAATAAATATTGCTAAGCACATCAATGAGCCACTGCCAAACAATATCCTTGCTATCAATACATTTTGAGATTCCGAAAGAAAGGGAGTGCCACCGGAAAAGTTAGCGGAATCTCCATAAATTGCTACCCAAGCACCAATACAACCAAAACTTAGTACCAGCAGTCCACCTAATAGATTATTGAGTGGTGATTTTTCTCCCAAAAGCATCATTATCCCTGCCAGAGAAAATACAAACCCACATAAACCTATTATCCATTTCGGGGCGTTCAGGTCCGACTCATCAATAGCAATCAAGTCTAAACCCGTAAGGATAAATACCAGGCCTACAAGTATAAAAAGCCAGCTAAATAATTTTAATTGTCGGGGTTTTAGCTTCTTTGTAGTCATTCAAATAGTGGAACTTTAGTTCGACCAGGTAATTTTTTTTAACCGAGTTATATCCACACCCGCTTCTTTAAATCTGGCGGCTAAATTTGGGGTATCTTCCAGATCAAAGAATAAGCGGTTGCCAAAAGTAACAATACCTATTACGAGGTTAGCCGGACCGCCGGGCATGCTGTCAATATATTGAATAGCTGCTTTTGCTTCTTAAGTTTTACCAAGTCTAAATAATGTAAGCGCAGCTATATCATCAATAAAAGCAGCTTTTGCTTTATAATCTTCGAATATTTCTTCGGCCAACTCATCTTGACCTAAACTTGCAGCTAAAAAGGCATTGAACTGGATAGACCAAATATCCTGTGAGTTCCAGTTTTCAATACCATTTGGATAAAGTTCTTGTAGTAATTTTGTTTCTTGATTTACACCAATTATTATATGAGTAAGTCGATTTAAAAATATATTATTGCCCAGAGAGCGCTTGGCACGCTTAACGGTTTCAAGCATTTCTTTTGAACCCCCTTCTCTCATAGATACCATTGCTCTGTACATCCATGCATTAAGGCTTAAAGGGTCCAATTGAATTGCTTCTTCTGCGTCACTTAAAACAATCTCGTATTCACCAAGCAAGGAAAAAATTTCAAGACTCCAAATTCCACCAACAGGAAAACTTGTTCGGTCTCCCAATCCCTCTTTTACATCATCCTTAATATCAGTTAGCTGATACCACGAGTCACTAAAAAAAACCGCATTCAACCTTGCTAAATTTTTTAAAGCGGGGTCTTCTAATCGGTCTGCAGCATATTCTAAAGTTTCAATTATACCCTGTTTAGCGTCATCGTAACTCATAACCAAGCTGGAAGTTCCGGGATCGGTAATCATATGAGCATACGCATCCATTTTTTGGATAGAAGCTAATCCAAAATCAGGATCAAGAGCCAAGGCTCGATCAAAATATTTATTAGCTTCCCAAAGGCCGTCAATAGCGCTATGATCATGTGATAATCTGTATTTTTCCATCCCTTTTAAATATTCCTGAAAGGCTTGAACATTTCGTGTGCCTGCAGCAAACATTTTTTCTCGTCGTTCATCATCCAGAAAAACATCCAAAGTTCTGGCTATTTCTTCAGCAATATTGGTTTGTACTTCAAAGAGGTTTTCAGTGCTGCTATCATATGTCTCAGACCATAAATGGAATCCATCTTCCGCTCTGATCAATTGAGCAGTGATCCGAAGTTGATCGCCGATTCGTCGTACAGATCCTTCCACTACATGTGCTACACCTAAGGTGTCTGCAATTTTGCTGATGTCTATATCTTTTCCTTTAAACTGAAAAGCGGAAGTGCGGGAAGTCACTTTTAACTCAGGAAGTTGAGCCAGAGAATTTAAAATTTCCTCTGTAAGTCCGTCACTAAACCAATCCTGATCTTTGTTTTCCGAAAGGTCTGCAAAAGGTAGAACGGCTACAGATTGTTCAGATACTTTTACAATGTTATTTGTACTGTTTGATTTATCAATGGGAGCAAAAACAAAACGCTCTACTAATAAAAGTATAACTAATAAGCTTAATGCAGATATTATTATGACATTGAGTTTCTTTCCAGTAGACTTGGTGACCGATTCAGTTATAGTTATATCTTTTGATTTCTCGATACCATCCGGTGTTAGTTCAAAAGCCCATGCAAAAATAAGCGCTAGGGGAAAACCAATGAGTACCAACGTAGTTACAAGAGGAGCGATCCATTCCGGGAATCCGAGTTGTGGTGAAATTGTATCAAATACCTGAATGATTAACCAACCGGCAATAGCGTAAGCCGTTCCTACTTTAAATACATTACGCCGCTTTAGTTCTTGTAAGAAATTCGAAATGTTCAATTTGATAATTTTGGATTTTGAATTAAGAATGTTGAATTAGTCGGGATCAATTCAACATTCATAATCCATAATTACTAATTCTTGTATTCATCCCATACTTCTTTCCAGTCGCCTTCTTCTTTGAGGTAGATAATCACTTCGTTCCGCATTTTATGAATGTCATCTAAAATGAGCTCTTTGGTTTTTATCATTTCGGGATGGTCTTTATAAAGCAGAAATACATCGCTAAGAAAAGCAAAAGGATATGCTCGTTTTCCCTTTCGCTCGAAGTAATATTCTTTTAGTTGATCCATTCCTTCCTCTACATTTCCTTTGATGAGGCTACAATTCATTGACATCCATAAATCGTTAGGATCTAAATCGGAATCAGTGGTTTCTTTGCGCTGATTTTTGGCGCTATAATCTTCACAAATACTATTAATAAAGAATTGAGCTTCTTTTTCTTTGCCTTCATCAATTAACACGGTTGCATAAAGAAATACCAGGTCTAATGCATCTATTTTTAACAAATCGTTGTTGTAAGAATCGAAGTCATACGTTTTGTTTGCAATCTCCGGCCAATGTTTATCTATCATTTCTAAAATTTCTTCGTTTTTCCCAAGTATGAATAGATTGCTGGAATAAGAAGAAGTCATAAATTTTTCAGCCTGAGGACCAAATTGAGTTTTCATTGCATCCATTGTACTAAGAGCCAGCTCGCTTTGCCCCATCAATGTTTGGGTTTCTAACATGCTACCTATAGCATCAAAGTTGCTGGGATAAAGCTCTAACATTTTATCTGAATAATATTTTCTTACCGGAATCAGATCCAGGTCAGAAGAAAGAGCAACAATTAAACTCAAAATTTCCAGAGATTCAGGGTTTTCTTTTAAAGCCTTATGTGCGGCTATAAAAGCTTTATCTAAATCTCCATTAGGAATTAATGCCAGTGTAGAGATTTTTGCGCGGTGAGCAGAGGTATAGTCAGGGGCTCTGGCAATTACTTTATCAAGCAATTTAACTCCCTTTTCATATTCTTTTCTTACCAGAAAAAGTGAAGCGTAATTTACTGCGATCGGGTTGCTTAAAGGGTCTAGTTGATACGCTTTTTCTAAATATCTATATGCTTCTTCTTCACTTCGGCTCTTGATAGCTATATATAAACTGTTATAGGCATATGCATCGTTTGGGGTTAATTCAATTGCTTTTCGATATGCATTTTCAGCTGCTACTAACGCATTTTCTTCAAGTCGCTGGTTCTGATAAAAACCAAGTGCCCGATATACAATTCCAAGGTTTGGATTGATCAACAATGCCTTATTAATATTGGTATCCATTTTTTCAAGCATCTCAGCAAATGACAAGTTTCCGTATTGGTTTAACAAACCATAAGCAATTGCTAAACGAGCGTATGCTTCTGTAAATGTTGGATCAATTTCGATTGCTTGTTCATAAAGTGTGATAGCTGTTTCCAGATCTTCCGGGCTACGACTTACTTCTAATTGCGTTGCTTTAAGGAAAGTGTTATAAGCTTCAATATCATCTGTAGGACGCTTTGCAATTTCTACTTCATCAACAGGTAGTAGGCGTACTTTTAGTTCTTGAACAACTTTACGGGAAATTTCTTCCTGTATAGCAAAAATGCCCTCCAGTTCCCGGTCATAGGTTTCACTCCAAAGATGGAAACCGTTATCAGCCTGAACAAGCTGAGCAGTTATTCTAATCTGATCACCATCTTTACGAACACTGCCTTCAAGAATGTGCTTTACTCCGAGTTGTTCAGCAATGACCCTCAAATCCTCATTTTTATTTTTAAAACTAAATGAAGAAGTACGTCCCGCAACCTGCATTCCTTCAATGTTTGCGAGTCCATTTAATAACTCTTCTGAAAGTCCATCTGAGAAATATTCGTTGGATTGATCTGCACTCATATTAACGAAAGGGAGAACGGCAATGGATGCATTTTCAATCTTAGATACATCCGATTCAAAAATAGTTGATTGAGCAAAAAAGATACGTTCTACTAGAAGAAATATTAACCCAAAAGACAGAGCACCTATGATGAGTCTATTCAATTTCTTTCCTGTTGAAGCAGTAACAGACTCTGTTATTTCAATGTCTTTTGATTTTTCTATTCCTTCAGGGGTGAGTTCAAAAGCCCATGCAAAAATAAGCGCTAACGGGAAGCCAATAAGTACCAACGTAGTTACAAGAGGAGCAACCCATTCAGGGAATCCGAGTTGCGGTGCAATTGTATCAAATACCTGAATGATTAACCATCCTGCAATAGCATAAGCCGTTCCTACTTTAAAGACATTACGCCGCTTTAGTTCTTGTATGAAATTCGAGATGTTCATAACGCTTCGCGGATTAGAAATTCAAAATGAAAAATTAAGAATGGAAAAGAGGGGGATAATCTTTAATTTTACATTCTTCATTTTTAATTCTCTTCATCCCATTCTTCGCGCCAATCTCCGGTACTTTTCAGGTAGGCAATAAGGTTTTCTTTTTGATCTCTCAAGTCAGTAAATACAACGTCCATGATTTTCTTGAACTCAGGATGCTCCATTGCCTTTTGAAATTTTTTGTCTTTTTTAAGTGATCTGTATTCATTTCCGCGATTATTTCTTTCTAGATAAAGTTTTGTCATGATTGGAATCGTGGCGTCAATTTGTTCTCTTTCCAAAAGACAGGTTACCTGGTCGAATAAATACCAATTATCTTCTTCTTTTTGAGGATATAAGTCCGCATTTGCTGTACTAAAAGCACAGAACTTGTCTAATAATAAGTCTGCTTTTTCTTCTTCACCTGTAAATTTGTAAAGTTCACGAAGAGGCAAGGTATGCCATAGATTTTGCATACTGAGCGTCAGGTCTTTTGGATTCAACAAAGTGGAATCAAATTTAGCAAACCACTGTAATGCAAGTTCAGGATCGTCTTTATAAATAGCATAATCAGTCATTGTCCAGTAAAATCCTGAAGAACCAGGTATAAGATCAGATTCTTCAATGTATGGTAACAGGCCATCCTCTACATACGAATAATCAAATGTATAGGAAGCAAATGTTCCTGCGCGGTTTAAGTAATCTAAACTTTCAGGATAGTTTCTTTTCAATATCTCCATATAATGTCGGGCAACAGGTTCTAGATCAAGTTCTAAAGCCCTCGTAGCCATGATATTTAAAGAGCGGGTAAAGTTATTATCGAGTTGGTAGGCTTTATGTACAGCCATAAACGCCTCATCCAATCGCCCATAATGCGGGTCGGATTTCAGAAATGCCAATCCTAAGTATGTAGGAACAAATTCGGGGTTGTGTTTTTTATTCATTTCATGAAACGAAAGTGCTTCTTCATACTTATCTTCAAATTGACTGGCTTGGGCCCGGTTGTAGATAGATAGAGGAGACAAAGGGTCCACCTTATACATTTTCTTGTATTGATCATTTCCTTTCTGGAAATCATTTAACTCATCCATGTAGAGGTTGCCTAACCAATTGTACACATCTGATAGATTAGGATTTAACTCCAAGCTTTTTAAAAAGGCTTTTTCTGATTCTTCAAAATCTGTTTTAATATCATGTAACAAGCCTAAGGCAGCATAAGCCTCAGCTAAGTTTTCATCTATTGAGAAAGCTTGGTTAACATGAGGCGTCATGTTTTCAATTTGTTGTTCTCTGGAGATATTTCCATAATATGCTTGTAGATTATATGCAATAGCTAACCGGGCATGTGCTTCAGCAAAAAATGGATCAATATTGAGAGCTTGTTTGTAGAGATCTATCGCAACATTGATCTCATCTATATCCCGGTTTACCACAAGCTGGTTTGCTTTCAGATACATAGAATATCCCTCAATATCAGATGTTGGAATGTTTTCCAACTCAGATTCATCTTCAGGCAACAGGTGTACTTTCAATTCACCTAGTACCGTGCGCGAAATTTCTTCCTGTATCTCAAAAATGTTTGTTGCTGTAAGTTCTCGGTCAAAAGTTTCTGACCACATATGAAATCCATCATCTACTTTAATGAGCTGTGCTGTTATCCGGACTCTTCCACCTGCTTTTCTGACGCTACCTTCCAGAATATGACCAACCCCAAGTTGGTCCCCAACGATTTTTAAATCTTCGTTTTTTCCTTTGAATTTAAATGAAGATGTACGTCCGGCTACTTTCATTTCCTTTACTTTAGCAAGAGCATTGAGCAGCTCTTCTGAAAGACCATCCGAGAAATATTCATTGTTTTCATCTCCGCTCATATTCACAAAAGGAAGCACAGCAATGGAAGCTGTTTGAAAATCAGCAAGTTCTGATTGGTTTTCTATAAAAGAAGCTTCGGCAAAAAAGACCCGTTCTACCAATAAAAATACTACCGCCATCGAAAGAGCGGTGATTATTATTCCATTAAGCTTTTTCCCGGTACGGTTAGTTACGGATTCAGTAATATTCACTTCCTGAGATTTTTTTAGTCCTTCAGGAGTTAGTTCAAATGCCCAGGCAAAGATCAGTGAAAGTGGAAAGCCTACTAAAACAAGAACGGTAAAAAAGGGTGCTACCCAGCCAGGGAACTCGAGTTGTGGTGATACAGTAGAAACAACCTGAATAATCAGCCAACCTGCAATAGCATAAGCAGTTCCAACTTTAAAGACATTACGCCGCTTTAGTTCTTCTATAAATTTTGAAATATTCATAACGCTTCGCGAATTAAAAAATCGAAATGAAAAATTAAGAATGGAGAAGAAGGAGTAATTATTAATTTTGAATTCTTCATTTTTAATTCTCTTCCCATTCTTCTTCCCACTCGTCTTTTTCTTTTAAGAATTGAACTACATTTTCACGCATAATCCCAAGATCAGCATAAATCTTCTTTTCAAACTCTTCAAAATTTTGTGACTCTTTTATCCGGAAAAAAGGAATCTCGGATGTAATAATTAATGGATAATTTGCTTTGGAGTTTAATTCGAAATAGAATTTTTCCATCGCAGCAACAGCTTCGTCATATTGCTCTGTAGCGATCTGGCACCATAGTTTAACATCTAATTCGTTGTAGATTTCTATGTGACCACTCTCTTCCATTTCTGCCAATCTTTTATCTTTATATTCACATATCCGATTAGCGATCATTTCAACTTCCTCCGTTTTTCCGGCTTTATCAGCTAAAGTAAGATGAAAAATTGCTGCAGTTCGATGATCATCATTTGTGATCTCTTTTCCTGGTTCATCAAGAAAATCAGGAAACCTTCTTTTTAACAAATCTATACCTTCTAGAAACTCCCCTCTTTCAAAATGATAAGCCAACAGATCAATCACAAAGAATTCCACTGTTCGTTCTCCGTATGTTTCAATTAGTTCATTGACTATCTTTTTCGTGGTCTCAAAATCTCCTCTGGTTTGGCTTGTCCGTATCAAGTTTCTTGGGCCTGCATGATTTTCAGGGTAGGTTTCCGAAATTTTCTTTCCAAAATATTCAGCCATATTAAGCATGTTAAGATCTCGAGCGATATCTGAGACCATCCACATAAAATCAATGTCATCAGGGTTTTGCAGATGTCCTTCATAAGCAAAGGTAAAAGCATTATCGAGTTCTCCGTAGGGAACATCACGCAGTAACCACGCTTTGGCATAATAGGAGCCGTTATAATCAGGTGTTCGTTTGATATTGCGATCAATGATATCCATTGCCTCATCATACCTGTTTTCCACATCTGCCAGATGACGTGCATAGGAATTGGAGATATCCGGACTCAACGGATCCAGATCATAGGCTTTAAATAATTGAGCTCTGGATTCTTCAACTTTATTATTTCTTCCCAGTGCACTTCTGTAATCCATTCGTATAGAAGCATCATTGGGGGCAAGTTCAACAGCTTTTTTGAGCGTTTCTTCTCGTTTTTCAAACTGAAATTCAAAACCGTAGTAATCTGCCAGTGCCTGATGAGCTTTTCCAAGGTCTTTGTCTAACGAGATGGCCATTTCCGCATTCTCTCTCATTAGTACTTTGGTTTCGTCCGCACTTATATTTCCATTTTGATGCAGGTTATTGTAAGCCAGAGCTAAACGAGCATAAGCTTCCGCAAAAGTAGGATCGAGCCGAATCGCTTCTTTATATTTCCGGATCGCATACTCAAGATCTTCCGGTTGGTAAGTGATCTCTCGCTGAGTAGCTTCCAAAAAGGCATTGTAAGCTTCAATGTCCATAGTTGGACGACTGGCAAGCTGGGCTTCATCTTCAGGAAGTAAGCGCACTTTTAGTTCTTCCATAACATGCAGAGATATTTCTTCCTGAATGTCAAAAATATTGTCGACCGTAAATTCACGATCGTAGGTTTCGCTCCACATGTGGAAGCCGTCTGAAACACGGATCAGCTGAGCAGTAATTCGAAGTCGGTTTCCTGATTTTCGAACACTACCTTCCAGTATATTTGCAACACCAAGTTCACTACCTATTTCAGTAAGGTTCTCATTCTGACCTTTGAACTTGAAAGAAGAAGTCCGTCCTGCAACCAGCATGTCTTCGACTTTTGCGAGGGCATTAAGCAATTCTTCAGAAAGACCATCAGAGAAATATTCATTTTCTTTATCACTACTCATATTTACAAAAGGAAGTACTGCAATGGAAGCTGTTTCAATTTTAGCGATTGCTCCTGCATCCTCTAAAATGGAAGCTTTAGCAAAGAAAATCCGTTCAACTACTACAAAAAATAATGCAATGGATAACACTGAAATAATAACACCATTCAGTTTTTTACCGGTTCTGTCAGTGACAGATTCTGTTATTTCTACTTCCTTTGATTTCTTGATTCCTTCAGGAGTAAGTTCAAATGCCCAGGCAAAAATAAGAACCAATGGAAATCCAATGCCTACCAACACAATAATGATAGTATCAAACCAATCGGGAATATTAAGTGGTGCTTCAATTACGGTAACGATCTGAATGATCAGCCATCCGGCAATAGCATAAGCAACCGCAACTTTAAAGACATTTCGCCTTTTTAGCTCTTCTATAAAATTTGAGATGTTCATTTTATAATTCTGAATTCTTAATTATGGATTTTGAATGAGTGTTCAATTCAAAATCCATAATCCATAATTATTAATTCTTTTCTTCATTTTTAATTTTCTTCCCATTCTTCTTTCCAATCACCCTCAGCTTTCAAAAACTCAACTACATTGCTCCTTTGCTGATCGAGTTCAGAATGTACTTCATCAATTACTTTTTGATAGCCGTCTATTTCGTAAACCTCAGAAGGTAGTTTCTCAAATAAATACCATGCAGCTAACTTGCGATTAATTTCTAAAAACACCCGTTCAAAATAGGGCAGAGCTTCTTCGTACTTTTGCTGATTGATCAAACAGATATATTTTTCAACAAGGTATACCTCTCCGTCTTCACCAAGGTCAAACTCATCTTTATTTACTTCAAGGGCGCTACAATGGGCGTTGTATAATTGAGTAGCCCTTTCATTATTTCCCATGTCCTTATATACGTCAGCAAGTAATCGCGCTTGGGAAAAGTTCCGGATTTCAAGTGCAGGGATTTCTTCTTCAAAAAAACCGGGCTCAAACTTTCTGAATTCATTTAAAACACGATCATAATCACCTGTCTTATTTCCATAATGCAATAATGAGATATAGAAAGCGAATGAAGGAATCGTTAGATCATTTTCATCAATATACTCGAACATATCTTTTTGGAGATACTTGTAATCTTTTTTGAAAATAGAGTAGTAGGGGATATAAGTGAAATACTCATAGCTGCTCCCATATTGATTTTTTAACTGATTAAAATAATGATCAGCCAAATCCTCTAACTGAAGATCTAATGCCCTTAATAAGAGGATACCTAAAGCCCTTGAATCTCTACCATATGCTCTTGCAGTTGTAGAATACTTAAAAGACTCGTCCAGTTGTCCAAAAGGAGGGAGTGCTTTTAAGATGCTTAAACCGGCATATGTTAGTGCAAATTCAGGGTTGTCGTCTATATTCTTCTGGAATAAAGCTAATGCATCATCATATTCTCCTTCATAGAAATGAACACTGGCTCTGTTATATATTGATAGCGGAGACAGAGGATCAACAGCATACATCTTTTTAAAAGCTTCGTTGCTTTCTTTTAAGTTTCCTTTTTCATTATATGCTATTGACAGCCAATTATAGACATCAGGATTATTAGGATTTAATTCAATGCTTTGTTCATATTTTTCTATTGCTTTATCTGTTTCAAAAGTATTTGCATGATACAGACCCAAGGCTGCATATGCATTGGCTTCTTTACTGTTGATAGAAAGAGCTTTTTCAGCATTTTCTTTTACCTGTTCCTGAACTTGATCAAACGGAACATTCCCATAATAACCCTGCAGGTTGTATGCGATAGCTAATCTGGCATAGGCTTCAGAAAAGGTCGGGTCTAAATTGAGTGCGTTTTTATATAGGTCGATTGCCAAATTGATCTTATCGATATTTCTTTCTGCTATAAAGGAATTGGCTCTCAAATAAGCTTGATATGCCTCGATATCCTGAGTGGGAACGTTATCTAATTCAGCTTCATCTTCATCCAGCAATCGTACCTTCAATTCTTTTAGTACCGTTCGGGATATTTCTTCCTGAATATCAAATATATTGGTAGCGGTTAGTTCACGATCAAAAGTTTCGCTCCAAAGATGAAACCCATCATCTGCTTTTATAAGCTGAGCCGTAATTCGAATTCGGCTTCCTGATTTTCGAACACTGCCTTCCAGGATATGCTGAACATTTAATTCATCGCCGATAAGTTTTAGATTTTCGTTTTGCCCTTTAAATTTAAAGGAAGAAGTACGCCCAGCTACTTTCATGTCTTCAACTTTAGCAAGGGCGTTGAGTAGTTCTTCGGAAAGGCCATCCGAAAAATATTCCTGATCCTGACCTGCAGACATATCTACAAAAGGAAGCACGGCAATTGAAGCTGTTTCAAATTCAATTTCCGATTGGTTTTGAATAAAAGCTGCTTCGGCGAAAAACACGCGTTCCACCAAAAGAAAGATCACCGCCATAGAAAGCACTGTGATGATAATACCGTTTAATTTTTTCCCCGTTCTGCTGGTTACAGATTCTGTTATATCAACTTCCTGAGATTTTTTTAGTCCCTCCGGTGTAAGTTCAAAAGCCCAGGCAAAGATTATTGAGAGAGGAAAGCCTATCAGAACAAAAATGATAACGGCAGTTATTAACCATTCAGGTAGGTTTAGGAAAGGAAATGTAGTAGCGCAGATTTGGATAATAAGCCATCCCGCTATGGCGTAGGCAGTTGCGACGCGAAAAACATTCCGTCGTTTTAGTTCAGCAATAAGATTGCGAAAATCCATATACCCCACCAAGTTTTAAACCATGTAAATAAACTAAAAAAATGGATGACTTGCTTGAAATTCGAAAGTACTTGGAAAGTAGTGGTTGGTTGCAGACATTCAGATATGACTGACAAGGAAAAAGAAAAGATAGTTTTAATTATTGCGAACAAGATCAGGTCTGTAAAAGATGATATTGAAGAACTTCAGGAGTTGATTAAACCCATTCCTTTGGATGCTTCGATTGGCAGAATTTCCAGAATGGATGCTATCAATAATAAAACCATTAATGAAGCTTCTTTAAGAGAGAAGAGAAAGATCCTTCAAAGATTAGAAAAGGCATTAGAAAGATCCGGTGATAAAGACTTTGGGAATTGCCAAAAGTGCGGGAATGAAATTCCTTTCGGCAGGTTGGAATATATGCCGCATGTAACCAGATGTGTGGATTGTGTTGGGTGAATTCTAGAACTTTTCCAAAGTTATTATTTTCAAATTTTAGTTTATTTAACTCTGACAGGGTTCAAAACCCTGTCAGAGTTAAATTTAGAGGTATGCAATGCTAAAACTCGAACCAAATAAATACTATCACATTTACAACAGAGGAAACAATAAAGAACGATTATTCTATTCTCCGGGTAATTATGAATATTTCAGAAAGATTTGGCTTAAGTCCATCAAAAACTAGTTATACTACTTTCTAAAATGAGAAACTCAATTTCACTTTTATTTTTTCTTTTGGCTGTTTCCTGTGGTTCATCAAGCTTTAGACTCAATAATACTTTTTCTGGCTATCAAAAAGGGTACACTTATGTTTTAACCATAAACCCAGATAGTTCTGCAAAATATGTCAAAACTGATATTGCATGGACAACACCTTGTCTTGGGTTGGTTTCTCAAATAGAAGCTAAAGTATTCGAAATTAAATGTTCAATACATAAACCAAATATTGTTCAGGTAAGCTCTGGTGACACCCTCATCTTGGTTGACAAACCCCAACTTGTAGAAACAAAAGTTGATACTTTTTTTGTAATTAATTCCAGAAAAATTAAACTCAAACAAGACAATGTAATTTTAAAAACCAATAAGTAGATTGCTACATAACAATTATTTTAAGCGGGCGCTGAATCAAGTTATGCGTATTCTCATTTTCTAAATTTTGATGAGGACTCATTTCTAAACAGAGAAAAGGTCATAGATCATTTTGGAGGAAGGGTAAATTTTGAAGCAGCCCATTCAGAAAATATTTTTGATGTTGAAGTCTTTTAGGAGAAAAAGCGTATAATCTGGAAATGAAAAACGCTCTCCTGTTTATAACACCTGTCCTCATATGGGGATCAACCTGGTATGTGATCAAATTTCAGGTAGGGAATGTGGACGCGATGCTGTCTGTTTCCTATCGCTTTGGTATTGCAGGTGTATTGATGCTAATCGTTTGTTCTCTGTGGAAGACGAAAATGAACTTCACCAGAAAAGAACACCAATTCATTTTACTTCAGGGGCTACTAATATTCGGATTTAATTACTGGTTGGTTTACACTTCTGAGCTCTATTTGACCAGCGGCTTAGTAGGTTTGATCTTTTCCCTATTAGTTTTCCTGAATATCCTGAATGGACGGATTTTTCTGAAGACTCCTTTCGAAAACAAAGTAATTATCGGTGGATTTTTAGGGTTAATCGGAACAGGAATGGTATTCTGGAAAGATCTTTCTCATTTTTCATTTACTGATGGGAAGATTATAGGTTTATGCTTCGCGGTGGGAGGCACATATCTGGCTTCATTGGGAAATATTACATCAGCCAGAAATCAAAAAGCAGGAATACCTGTAATTCAATCCAACGCTTTTGGAATGGTTTATGGAGCGATAGCTATGTTTTTAATAGCCGTTATTTTGGGAAAAGAGATCAGGTTTGAAGTGTCGCAAAGCTATGTTCTGTCACTGTTATACTTGGCGATATTCGGTTCAATAATTGCCTTCGGAGCCTTCATGACTTTAATTGGAAATATCGGAGCCAGCAAGGCAGCCTATGTTTCTTTAATTGCTCCGGTCATAGCACTTACAATTTCTACTTTTTTGGAAGATTATAAATGGACATCCATTAGTTTAAGTGGAGCTGTTATGATCTTGGTTGGAAATGTAGTTGCCTTACGATCTTCAAAAAAGAAAGAGAAAGCATTTCCTAGAGTACAAGAGCTGGAAGTACCGGTCGAAGTTTTGGAAGAGAAGCTCCCGGATAAATTGACAAAGTAAAGCTAAAGGTCTCAGAAAAAGCTTCCAACTGCACCGACCTTTTGTAATGATTACTCAATGGATATTAGAAACCCGGGGATAAATCCCCTACTAGCTTATGTTCTTGTCTTAAACTCGTACATAAACAAGCAAGGACTTTAGTCCTGCTCTACTTCATTGAGGCAATGCCTCAAATCCACATTCCGAACGAGAGCAAAAGTTTATGCTAGCAAGCCCTTCAGGGCTGCGGGGATAAATCGATTTAACATCAAGAAATAATTACGGCACTAAACAAACTTCCCGCTGTTTTAGCAGTTTGTCCGTTCAAATCATATTCAGGGTTTAGTTCACAAATATCAGAGGAGATCATTTTTCCGGATTCATTCAAAACCTGAATAAGATTTAGTGCATGATTTAACTTCAATCCATTCCATGCAGGAGCACTAACACCGGGAGCTATTGAAGCTTCGAACACATCGAGGCAGATGGTTAGATAGATGAAATCGCGATCATCAATGAATCTCTGAACTTTTTCTAAACTCTTTTTTTCATCATTAAAGAGCTCAGTATTCAAACTGAATTTTGTACCAAGTTCATCAGCTTTATTGAACAGAGATCTTGTGTTGTTATCCTGATTGATTCCATACACAAAATATTTCAGGTCAAGATCAATCTTTTCAGCGTGTTCATGAGCTTGAAGGAATGGAGAGCCTGAGTGAGGAATTCCGTTATGTGGTCGTAAATCGAAATGAGCATCAATATTTAAAATGCCGAGTTTAGCTTTTGGATTTTCCTGTTTTAGAAATGAAGCTACTCCCAAAAAATGTCCGAAGGCGGTTTCGTGTCCGCCCCCAATTACAAAAGGCTTGTTATCTGATTCCAGTATATGATAAACCGCTTTACCCAGTTCCTGATGAGCGGTTTCCAGATCTTCATTTGGCGGGATGATGTTTCCACCATCAATAAATCCGTCTTCATCTCCATGCCAACAAAGTGAGCCGATAGAATTTCTGAAATGACTTGGTCCTTGGGCAGCCCCAATTCTACCTCCGTTTCTTTGAACACCAATATCAGAAGCAAATCCCAGAAGAACGGTTTGGCTTTCTGCGCTTATATCATTCATATCTATACAATGTACAGCTTGGTGATATCTGAACTGATCAAAATCAGATTTGGAATCAGTACGGCCGGTCCAGATTTCAGGTTCAGTCGGGTGATATAATTTTGAGCTAAAATTCAAAGCTTTGTGCATTCATTATTGTTGCAGATGGCTTAAGTTGTCCTTGCTGATAAAAGATATTTCTAAAGTCATCGGTTTCAAAAACGGTGAAATTAGCCTCATCACCTTTTCTTAGAATTCCGCCTTCAATTCTTAATGCCCGAGCAGCGCGGAAAGTAATTCCTGCTAAAGTCTCTGCAATCGTTAATTTTTCTGATGCTCCAAGAATAGCTGCTTGAGTGATCAGATCTCCCATCGGCGCAGAACCCGGATTCCAGTCGGTGGCTATGGCAACACATGCGTTATTATCCAGTAATTTTCGGCAAGGAGTGAATTGCATTCCTAATCCCAGCGAAGCACCGGGAAGAGCAACAGCAACGGTTTCGGATCGACCAAATAGTTCGCAGGATTCATCATCAGTAAACTCTAAATGATCCGCTGAAACACATCCTTCTTCAATCGCCAGTTTTGATCCGCCCGGATGAAACTGATCCACATGCATGGTTATATCAAAACCCTTGAGTTTTAAATTCTTTGCGTAGATACGAGCTACATCAATATCGAACGCTCCCTCTTCAACAAAGATATCAGCACGTGCAGCTAGCTTTTCTTCTGCGATAACCGGGACAACTTCATCAAGCAAATAATCCAGGTACTCAGCATGACTCCCATCAAAATCCTTGGGCTTGATGTGGGCTCCCAAAAAAGTGGGAATCAATCTAACGGGAGTTTTCTCATTCGCTTTCTTGATCGCCCGAAGCATTTTCAACTCGTCTTCCAGATTTAAACCATAACCGGATTTTACTTCAATAGTTGTAATTCCTCTCTGTAAATGTTGTTTGGCTCTATCAAGAATTAGTTCAACTAGTTTATCTTCAGATGCTTTTCGGGTTTCAGTAACGGTATCAGAGATTCCACCGCCGGAAGCTGCAATTTCTAAATACGATTTTCCTGCAACCCTCATGGAATAGTCATTCACCCGATTTCCACCCCAGCAAATATGAGTGTGGCAATCTATAAAAGAAGGAAGTGCTATTTGTTCTGAGTTGTTGTTAAAATTTTTCTCTGAATCAGGGTGAATATTTTCGAGATCAGAATAGCTTCCCAAATCCAGAATTTTTCCATCCTGAACAACAATTCCGGCATTCGTTAAAACTTCCAATTGTTCGTCTTTCAACGGGCCTTTTAAAGGCAATCCGTTCATGGTTAAAAGCTGTTTAAATGGACCGCATAGAGTTTTTGAGTTCATTAATTTAGAGTGATTTTTGGATTTTTAATTTAACTGATTCTACAACTCTATCTATATCATTTTCAATTTCACTGTTTTTAAACCTTAAGACATGTATACCATTTCTTTCAAGAAAAGCATCTCTGTTTATGTCTTTTCTTTTTACTTCATCCAAATCATGAATACCGCCATCTATTTCAATACAAAGATTCGCTTTTGGAACAAAGAAATCTAAGATATAAGGACCTATCCCATATTGCCTCTTGAATCGAACATCCAGAATCTGCTTATTTCGAACTCTTTCCCAAAAAAATATCTCTGCTCTTGTCATCGATCGCCGAAGAGTTCTTCTTTGTTCTAAGCTATTTCTTGGATTTTTGATACTCATGGTTTTGACCTCCTCTGTCTCCTCCTTAATAAGGAGGAGAACTTTCTAAATATATCTTAATTTAAACAACGAGTCCTTCCCCTTATGAAGGGGAAGACAGAAGGGGTTTAAATTATTAAATCATGTTCATTCCCAACTTCCGTTGCTTTTTCGTAACCGGCATCGTGGTGTCGAAAAATTCCCATTGCAGGATCATTATACAACACGCGACGAATACATGCTTCGGCGCGATCGGTTCCATCTGCAAGAACTACCATTCCGGCATGTTGGCTGTATCCCATTCCAACTCCTCCGCCATGGTGGAAACTGATCCAGGTTGCTCCGCCGGTTGCGTTGCTCATCAGGTTTAAAAGTGGCCAGTCGCTTACTGCATCAGTGCCGTCTTTCATGCCTTCCGTTTCTCTGTTTGGGGATGCAACCGAGCCGCAATCCAAATGATCGCGACCAATTACGATAGGTGCTTTTACTTTTCCTGTTCTTACCAGATCGTTGAAGATCAAGCCTGCTTTTTCACGTTCGCCCATTCCCAGCCAGCAAATTCTGCAAGGCAATCCCTGAAAAGCTACTTTTTCTCTAGCTTCATCCAGCCATTTTATAAGATTGTGATTTTCAGGAAAAGCTTCTTTTAAAGCCTGATCGGTTACATAAATATCTTCAGGGTCTCCGGAAAGAGCTGCCCATCTGAACGGACCTTTTCCTTCACAGAAAAGCGGTCGGATATAAGCAGGTACAAATCCTGGAAAATCGAACGCATTTTCTACTCCACCTTTTTGAGCGTAAGCGCGAAGATTATTTCCATAATCAAAAGTGATAGCTCCACGATCTTGTAAAGTAAGCATATGGCGAACGTGTCGGGCCATACTTTCAATTGATTTCTTTTCGTAGGATTTCGGATCAGATTTTCTGAGATTCTGTGCTTCTTTCAAAGAAATTCCGTGAGGCACATATCCATTTATTGGATCATGAGCAGAAGTTTGATCCGTTAAAATATCGGGTGTTATCCCATCTTCTATCAATCGCTCAAGTACATCTCCGATATCACCAACTAATCCGACCGAAAGATTTTCTTTGTTAGCTTTTGCTTCCGTAACCCATTTAATGGCTTCTTCATATGAATGAGTCATTTTATCGATGTAGCGGGTTTTGATGCGCTTTTCGATTCGGGCCGGATCGATATCTACACCTAAAAAAGTAGCTCCCGCCATGGTTGCTGCCAGTGGCTGAGCTCCACCCATTCCTCCAAGTCCGCCTGTAACTAAAAGTCTGCCACGAAGGTCGCCATCAAAATGTTTTTCTCCGCAAGCTACAAAAGTCTCGTAGGTTCCTTGAAGGATTCCCTGTGTTCCGATGTAGATCCATGAACCTGCAGTCATCTGTCCGTACATCATCAAACCGCGTTCTTTCAATTCGTTGAAGTGATCCCAAGTTGCCCATTCAGGAACCAGATTGCTATTAGCGATCAAAACTCTTGGAGCTTCAGGATGAGTTCGAACTATTCCTACCGGTTTTCCGGATTGGACTAACAAACTGTGGTTTTCATCCAGATCGAGTAAACATTCCACGATCTTTTCCAGCGATTTTCGATCCCGGGCAGCTTGACCGTTTCCACCGTACACGATTAAGTTTGCAGGATCTTCAGCAACATCTTCATACAAGTTATTAAGCAACATTCTTAGCGGAGCTTCTGTCTGCCACGACTTTGCGTTAAGCTCAGTTCCGGTTGGGATTTTGTAGTCAGGATGTTGAACGTATTTTTTAAGAAATTCTGAATTGTTCATCGTATGATCCGTTTAAGTCTATATTTAATTTGTTTGCAATCTCATCAGCTTTATGTGAAATGATGTGAGATTGGATAAGCTCTTGAGCTTTTCTGATATCATTGCCAAAAACCCGGTCTTCATCAGCGTGATCGATATGATCCCGAACCAACTCATGGCAGGCATCCAGTATTGGTCCTGATTTCATAGGTTTTCTGAAATCAAAAGCCTGAGCTGCACTTACCAATTCCACCGCCAGAATTTTTTCCACGTTATCAATAACCTGATTTAGTTTTCTGGAACTGATAGAGCCCATACTCACATGATCTTCTTGTCCAAGAGATGTTGGAACGCTATCGGCGGAAGCCGGGAAACAAAGTGCTTTATTTTCACTTACCAAAGCAGCTGAAGTATATTGAGGGATCATGAAACCTGAATTTAAACCAATATCGGTCATCAGTAATTTTGGTAATCCGGGATGTTCACCGTTCAGCAATAAATAAGACCGACGATCAGAAATATTACCAACTTCATGAGCGGCCAAAGTCAGATAATCGCAGGGCATTGCAAGCGGTTGACCATGAAAATTTCCTCCACTGATGGATTCTTCTGCAGAAAGGATAATAGGATTATCGGTCACAGAATTGATCTCGATATCTACCATTTGTTTAACATGAAGCCAGGCATTTCTGCTGGAACCATGAACCTGAGGCATACAGCGAATGGAATATGGATCCTGAACTCGACCGCAATTTTCATGAGAAGCCACCATTTCTGAATTTTGAAGTAGTGCACGAAGTCGGTGAGCAACTAAACGGGAGCCGTCAAAAGGACGGACTTCGTGAAGACGTTCATCAAAAGGGCTGTCACTTCCCAACACTCCCTCCAAACTCATCGCTCCGATAACATCAGCAGCATTCAAACAATGATGAAGGTTGTACACTCCCCAAACAGCATGTGCGGCTATAAACTGTGTGCCGTTGATCAGCGCCAATCCTTCTTTGGCTTTTAGGTTGATGGGATCCAATCCCAGTTCGTTATAAACATCCGGTGTTTCTCTCCATTCGCCTTTATAATGAACTTTCCCTAATCCGATCAACGGTAAAAACAGATGAGCAAGAGGAGCGAGGTCTCCGGAAGCGCCAACAGAGCCTTGTTCAGGAACTTCAGGTATAATGTCGTTTTGGATGAAGAAAATAATTCTATCTAAAGTAGCTTCCTGAATCCCTGAAAATCCCACACTTAAATTATGAGCCTTCAGGATCATCATCGCTTTAGCGATTTTCAGGTCTATAGCATTTCCAACACCCACACTATGACTTCTTAAAATATTATCCTGAAGCTTAGCTGTATTTTCTTTTGATATTATAGTATTGCAAAGCGGACCAAACCCGGTATTCACACCATAAACAATGTCGCCACTTTCAACAATTTGAGCGACGTTTTCTGAGCTTTTTACAACTTTAGCTCGCGCTTCAGTATTTAGCTGGAAGGGTAATTTCCCATCGCAAATATCGATTACGTTTTGGATGGAGATGGTGTCAATTCCGAGATTAAACATATGCTGCTGATTTAAGATTATGAATGAAAATATATTTTTGTAATGATGTTTTAAAATACTTTATATGTATATATTGATGCTTATGAGTAATCAAATAGAATTCAGACATCTTAATTATTTTCAGACGGTAGCCAAGGAGCTTCACTTCAGGAAAGCGGCAGAAAAGCTATTTATCACTCAGCCCGCATTAAGTAGACAGATTCAACAATTGGAGGAATATGTTGGAGTTGAGTTATTTAAAAGAGATAAACGAAATGTGTTGCTGACAAAAGCCGGAGAATACCTGCTCAAAGAATCTCAGTTTTTGTTTGATCATTTGGGATTTATAAAAGATAATATTCGTCACATCGCCAAAGGAGACGAAGGAGAAATAAGAATCGGTTTTGTCGGTTCAGCTATGCAAAGTGTGATTCCTTCGCTGCTCAAAAAGATCAACAAGGATTCTCCGGGAATTCATTTTGTGCTTACCGAGCTGACCAATCAGGATCAGGTTGATAAGATCAGAAACGAACAGTTGGATCTGGGTTTCATCAGAACAATGAGATTACCGGAGGGGTTAAAGAAGCTGGATGTTTTTGAAGAAACCTTCTGTCTGGTCTTGCCTAAGTCGCACTCGATATCTTCTGGAAATTTTAAAAATATTTCTGATCTGAAAGAAGAGAGTTTCATTTTATTTTCCAGTCAATACAGTCATGGCTATTACGATAAGATCATGAGTATTTTTGAAGATCAAGGTTTCTCACCGAAAGTAGCCCACGAGTCGGTACATGCGAATACCATTTTTCGTTTGGTGGAAAATGAGTTAGGAATCGGGATTGTGCCAAGCTCATTGAAGCAAGGTTTTGATCTGGATATAAAATTCATCGACCTGAAGAAAATTTCTCAAAGAACAACACTATCGGCTATTTGGAAGGAAGAGAGTAGGAATCCGATATTGGGGAAAGTGATTGAGACATTAGGTTGATTATCAGTTTTATCTGGTTTCAAAACTCAAAAATCTGGATACCAACCCGTAGGGGCAATTCATGAATTGCCCCTACGGGTTGGTATTGTTTAGACGCCTTTGCTAAATCCCGTCGTCTTGTTTTATAAAGTCTTGAATTTACTCTTCCTGATCACCCTCCTTCTAAATCTCTGATAAAGCTAATCCCTCAAGACAATGTATCTCATAGGTAACATCTATCAATTCAATGTTGCAACATCAAAGTTTAAACTTTAAGTTAGGATTGAATTAAAGATTAACACTAACCAAAGACACAATTATGAAAGCATTAAACGTGCCCGCGAAAGATCAAGTAAATGATAATGCAAAAGAGATTTTTGAAAACCTTGAAAAGCAATTAGGAATGGTTCCTAATATATATGCAACCATCGGTTACAACGGTGATGTGTTGAAAAGCTACATGAATTTTGATTCTTCAATTGGGAAAACATTTTCCATGAAAGAAAAAGAAACGATCAAGCTTGCAGTATCCGAAGTGAATGGATGCAACTATTGCTTAGCAGCACATACAGCAATAGCGAAACAAAATGGTTTGTCTGAAGAAGATACTCTCAAAATAAGAGATGGAAGTATTGAAGATGAAAAGCTGAGAACATTAAGCAGAATTGCTACAGAAACAGCTAGAACGGCAGGTAAGATATCAGAAGAAAGCAGAGATGCATTTTTTGATCTGGGTTACGAAGAAAAAGATTTGATCGATTTTATTGCAGTTGTACTTAGCGTAACGTTTACAAATCTGGTTCACAACGTGACGGAAATTCCGGTTGATTTTCCTGAAGCGAAAGAATTGCAATTAGTAGAAGCGTAATTTTTTAAACTATTCGATGTTTAAACATCATTAGTTTAGTATCTTGGTCGGGTTAGACAATAGCCCGACCTTTTTTATTTGGAGGAAAAACATGAGTGAATTTACAGAAACAGAAATACAACAGGCTTCATTTACCAACGAGCAACATCGGTTGAGAATAAACCTATTACTCACTTCGGGTTGGTTGAAAAATGAGATCAAAGAATTTTTGGATCAGTTTGAGATCACTCAACAACAGTTTAATATCCTGAGGATTCTTCGTGGAGCAAAAGGTGATCCATTATCAACGAATGAGATCTGTGAAAAGATGATCGATAAGATGTCGGACACTTCACGAATTGTGGATCGTTTGGTAACAAAAGGATTGGTAACTAAACAACCTTGCCCACATGACGGCAGAAAAGTTCAGGTATTCATCAGCGGCGACGGGAAATATTTGCTATCAACCATCGATACCAAACTCAAAAATTTAGATGCAGTATTTGATAATCTAACAGATAAAGAGGTAGTGGTTCTAAATGAGTTATTAGAGAAAATCACACAATAATTATGTGATAGAAAAACCCGTAGGGGGAATTCATGAATTCCCCCTACGGGTTTTGTTAGGCATCTTTGCTAAAGCTGATCGTTTTATCTAAAAAAGCTTTTATCCCTTTCTCCTGGTCGTCCATCTTCAAAATATCAGAAAGAGATAATCCTGCGCCGTTCAATTTTTCCGGTAACCAACTTCCATATTCCAGTTCAGGAACATTTGAATAATCAATTTCTTCGTCTTTTTTCCATTGAGTTACATAGAAGTAGGGTTCGTTGATTACAGAATCAGCAACGGCGTATCCTACACTGAAAGATTGATTCGCTTCGCCATTATCATCAAACCGAAAAGAAACATACACTCCATGATCAAAATGGTGAGGCCAGGTTCTGGCGGGAGTTGCCTTCGCATGCTTTGAGAAGATCTCACTACAAACCTGATCAGCAATAGTTCGGTGATTAGCTAATTCTTCCAGAATTGTAGAATCTAATTCAGGAAATGGTTTTGCTTTATCTGTTGGATGTTCAGGAATCTCGTAATGCATTTCAATATCAAGATCAGAAGAATCGATTTGTTTCAGCTGAAGAGCTTGTCTTAGCCACAATATTCCTTCCTGCTTGGTTTTCCCCGACAAAGAAAGTGAAGCCAGTTCAATTCCGGTTGGTCCGGTTACTTTCAAACTCAAAGTTGGGACATGAAGCCCAACTCTGGCGCGGTTATTCATGGAGTCGCTGTAAAAAGTTTTTGTTTTAGAATCCCAACTCATATTGGTATGACTATCATCCTCCTTTTCTTCCAACAAATATTTACCTGCCGCAGCAATAAACTGAACTGCATGATGAAGTGTTAGTTGGGCTTTGTTTATTTTTGAAATGGATATATCAGAAGAGAATTTCATGGATTTACCCCCGCATATTCAACACCGGATAGATGATGCATTTCTTTTTTCCAGGTGACTAAGTCGTAGGATGAAAAATCTTTAAAACTTGTATGTCCACATGCCCGGGCTAGGATTTTCATAAGCTCTGTTGATCCATGGAAGAAGTTATCCAGCATTGCGGCAGATTTTTCAATTTCAAAGCGAGCCCTTAAATCATCTTTTTGAGTTGCAATTCCTACCGGACAGTTATTGGTATGGCAGGCTCTCATTCCAAGACACCCGATCGCCTGAATTGCCGCATTTGAAACAGCAACTCCATCAGCACCCAGCGCCAACGCTTTTGCAAAATCAGGAGCAGTTCGTAATCCGCCGGTAACAATTAAAGTGATTTCATCCGGTCCGAGCCCTTTTTCACCTAAATATTTTCTGGCTTTGGCTAGTGCGGGAATGGTTGGAATTGAAATATGATTTCTGAGTACGGTTGGTGCAGCTCCGGTTCCGCCACCACGACCATCCAGTATGATATAATCAGCTCCTGCATCAAGTGCGAATTGAATGTTTTCTTCAATGTGATTTGCTGAGAGTTTGAATCCAATCGGAATCCCTCCTGATACTTCCCGAACCTTATCACCCATCTTTTTGAAATCATCAGGAGTAACCAGATCATCAAATTTAGGCGGTGATATTGCGGATGTACCTTCTTCGAGTTCACGTACCTCGGCGATCTTTCCTTTTACTTTTTCTCCGGGAAGATGTCCACCAACTCCGGTTTTAGCTCCTTGCCCTCCTTTAAAATGAAAAGCCTGTACTTTTGTGAGTTTATCTATTGAAAAACCAAATTTAGCGGAAGCCAGCTCATAAAAATATCTGGAGTTTTCAGTTTGTTCCTCAGGGAGCATTCCACCTTCGCCTGAACAGATTCCTGTTCCTGCCATTTCAGCCCCTTTTGCCAGAGCGATTTTAGCTTCTTCGGATAAAGCACCAAAACTCATGTCAGAAACAAAGAGTGGTATATCTAATTCGAGCGGTTTTTTAGCTTTTGGTCCAATGACCAGCTTAGTCTCCACTTCAACATCTTCAAATTGAGGAGCAGGAGAGAGTTGCGCGGTTTGAAACTGAATATCATCCCAAACTGGAAGTTCTTGACGGCTTACACCCATAGCTTCCACGCTTCCATGAGCGCCTTCTTTCATTCGATTTTTTGCCAATCCCTGAATTTCTCCATTGAATGGTTCATCATCCGTTCCGTGAATATCCTGATAGGCTCCTAAGTATTCGTCTCGTTGATAAGGTTGAGGATTGTCTTTTTCCCAGTCAGCAATTTCTTCTTCATCTACCCAAACCTGCCCGTCATCAACCCAGGACTTAAAACTATGAAGCTCTTCATCATTATTGTATTCACTTATCCCTGTTTTGTAACGATAATCCCAGCCATGAACTCCACAAATTAAATTGTCTCCATCTATATGTCCATCAGAGAGCAAAGCACCTCTGTGGTGACATCTTCCAAAAAGAACGGAAACTTCATCGCCATATCGAATAATTACCAGATCAACATTTGAAACGAGAGCATATGCGGGAGAAAGCTCATCAAGATCGTCCCACTTAAAAATAGATTTTGGCAGCATAATAGATTGGTTTTTAAAGTTAAATGAATAAACCAAAAATTGATGTGGGATAAAAGGAAGAGAAGAAAATGTTATAGAATTTGCCAGAAGTCTTTATGGTTCATCCATAATTCCGTAATGCTTATATCTAGGTCAGAAAAAAAGCCCCTCGGAAATCAATCACGAGAGGCTTTAGGGGTACAAATTAATAACAGATTACTCTGTTTTTAATTGAATAATTTTTTTACCCAACCGAACACACCGCCGGAGCGATCGCCTTCGCGACCTCCTGAAAGGCCGTCATAATTTGGACGGGGTAGTCCATGCTTTTTAGCTGATTTTGCTTTTTTATTTTTATTCCGGTTGTTGTTTGAAGTCCCACGACGGGTTTTGTTAGAACCGCTCTGATTTTTCTTTTTGGAACCTGAGTTTTTGCGCTTCTTTTTATTCTTAACTTCTTCAGGAAGTTTTATTTCTTCAGGAGCAAATCCTACTTCATTAGTAATTTTTTCGATGTCCTCACGATCCATTTTTGAAACCAGAGAAACGATTTGACTTGCTTTACCGGATCCAACCAGTTCAGCACGATAACGATATTCATCTACATCACTTGGTACATCATAATTTATTACCTGAGTGACTTTGTTAAGATCGATATCTGTAGCTGAAAGTCCGCCAACTACAAGAATCTTCATCTCGTTGGAGGTAAACTTCTGAAACCGTTCGTTGAAAGTTTCTTTGTTAATGCTTTCATCAACACTTACAACACCCCAGCTCTTTTTAAGAATGATTCTGAAAAGTCTGTCTGCAGTTCTTTTTGAAGCCGTGAAAACAACAATTCTTTCAACTTTACTATTTTCCAGATGAGCCATCAAGGTAGAAATTTTCATTCTTGGCGGCACATTGATATAAACTTGTTCCAGATTTTTAGGAACAGATTCAGGATTTTCTTCCTGATCCTTTTTTAGTACTACAGAAACCGAAGCTTCTTTTAGTTTTTCTTTTGGTGATTCTTCCTCTTCCGGCTCCTTTTTTTCAGGATTAAGTACCACTTTTACAGAGGCTTTTTCCAGCTTTTTGTTTACAGCTTCCTGGTCTAAAGTTGCTGGCTCAACAGGTTTGTTGTTTTCTGCGGATGTTTCTTCTGTTATATCTTTTGGAGTATTATCATCCGATTGTGTGTTTTCAGAATTATTTTCGGGGTTTAATACCACTTTTACAGAAGCCTTTTCCAGTTTAGCCTTTACTTCTTCTTCGTTGATTTCAGCAGGTTCAACGGCTTTTTTTTCTTCAATATCAGTAGACTGAAATCCGATTAATTCAGGATTATTTAACGCATTTTCAGCCAGCTGCTTGGTAGCATTATTCATAGTTCCGGAAAAAATGAGTACCTGTGGCTGGTTCTCAATAAATTCGAAGATAGACTTCACCCTGCCTACCAGGCTAAAGTTTTCCATATTATGCGCTTCATCGATCACAACACATTCGAGATCGGTAAAGGTTTTTTTGGTTTTTTCCAGTATGTCAACTAATCGGCCGGGATTTGCTACAATCACCGGTGCTCCATCTAAAACAGCTTGTTCTTGTGCGACTTTGTCACCTTTCATTGATAATGAAGTACTGCTCACTTGTGCATGATACCCCATCGCCCAAATCATTTCATCAATCGCTTTCGCTCGCTCTATAGATGGTGTTAAAATTAATATTCGCGTGCCGTTTACCTCTCCGTTTGCTATCAACTTCTGCAATGCAGGGATCAAAAATGCTCCGTTATCCTCACTTTCATTCTTAACAAGCAGGTGCTTGCCTTCTAAGGCCTGTGGAATAACTTCTTGCTGGAGAGGGGTTGGCTTTTCAATTCGTGTATCGACCAGTCCATTCAATAGATCAGGACTCAGGTCATATTGTTCAAAAGACAATGTTCCACCTCGTTCGTTTGGCGTTATAGTTCAGTTTTCAAAGATCAAATGCTCAAAATCATCAATGAGCAAGCTTTAATATAAGAAATGTGAAGCAGAGTTGATAAGGTTCGTTTCTAAAAAGCTTCTTTTGCTGTCAGGATGCCTGAAACTGTAGTTATCAATTTCTTTATTTGCCCTTGCGGAACTTTTTTGGGAAACTAACATACTTAAAATTAGACCTATCTTTTTAAAACCTAATTTACTACTGCTATGCCTTACCATCCCCGATGCTTACTATCCCTGTTTCTGCTAATTTCTTTATTTACGGCTTGTTCAGAACCGGAACCACAGGAACAGATCTCAGATCCGGAACAATTTGTAGAATTTATTGAGGGATATACTTCCGGCGAAATTAGTTCGCATAGCGAGATTGCTGTTACATTTACCAAGCCTGTTTCTGAGAAGGTTAATGTCCATTCGCTGAAGCTTTTTGATCTTTCTCCAACAGTGAAAGGATATTCAGAATTGGTGAACGATAGAACAATTGTGTTTAAACCTAACGACCCATTTAAGAAGGGACAGGAATATCAGGTTTCTTTTGAGCTTTCAAAGTTGTTTGAAGTGCCTGATGATAAGAAAAAGTTTTCATTTACTGTGAATACCATGAAACAGCAGATGGAAGTGGTTTTAGGTGAACTGGAAATAGTAACGGAAACGAGCATGAAGCTTTCAGGTACAATTTATACCGCAGATAAAGCCTGGAAAAAGAATATAGATCGTGTGTTATCCATATCTCAAAAAGGGAATAATGATCTCGAACTAAGCTGGACTCAAAACAACTCAGGAACGGTTCATGATTTCGAAATTTCAGGAATACGGAGAGACGACCAAAAAAGTGAATTGAAATTAAGTTGGGATGGCAACCCGATAGGAACAGATACAAAAGGAAACCAAGTTATAGAAATTTCAGATAATTCTGTATTTGAGCTTTTAGCTACACGGGTTTTTACGGATAACAATCCAAGAGTAGAGCTTACTTTTTCTGATCGCTTAGATGCTACTCAAAATTTAGAGGGATTGATTCAGGTTCAGGATATGAATGAGATCAACACCATCATTAACGGGAATACATTAGTGATCACTCCAAGACAACGAAGAACCGGAGTTAAAACACTGACTATTAATTCTGGAATTAAAAACGAAGCGGGAAGACGATTAGAGGCCGACATCACAAGAGAAATTCAATTCAATCAGCCTAAACCGCAACTGGAATTACTTGGTAAAGGAACCATTATCCCAAGTTCTGATAATCTGTTATTTCCGTTTAAAGCGGTGAGTTTAGGAGCCGTAGATGTTCGAATCATCAGGATTTTCGAGAACAACATGGGACAATACCTGCAGGAATATGGAATATCAGCGAATGACCAATATAGAATTGAACGGGTTGGACGTCAGGTTTTTGGCGGAGCAATTCCACTTTCAAGTTTGGGAACAGTGGAGGCCGGGAACTGGAATAACTATGCACTTGATCTGTCAAAAATTATTGAACCTGAACCCGGAGCGCTCTATCAGGTAGAAGTTGATTTCAGAAAACATCAGGCTGTTTATGAGTGTGGAGAAAATGATTCAGAAACTACAGCGCAAGTTACGGATAGAAGCTGGACCTATTCATCCACTGAAGAAGAGCAATTCTGGAACAACTACAGAAGCAATTCTTATCCGGGTGGATATAACTGGAGAGAGCGGGACAATCCATGCGATGTCAGTTACTACTATAACCAAAGAAGTAAAGTCAGGAATATTCTCGCTTCTGATTTAGGGATAATTGCAAAAAGCGGAGATCAGGGAAGTCTTACAGCTTTTGTAACCGACCTCAAGACTACAGATCTGAAAGCAGGAGTAAAAGTTGAATTATTTGATTATCAGCAACAACTGCTGGCAACAGCAAATACGGATCAAAACGGTAAGATTGAATTATCATCTTCAAGAGATCCGTATTATTTAGTAGCTACTTCGGGAGATCAAAAAGGATATTTGAGATTAGATGACGGGACATCTCTGTCAGTGAGTGATTTCGATGTTTCCGGTGCACAGGTACAGAAAGGAGTAAAAGGGTTTTTATACGGAGAGCGAGGTGTATGGCGACCGGGAGACACTCTGTTTGTTTCTTTTATTCTGGAAGATGAAAATGATATGTTACCTGAAGATCATCCGGTAAGTTTTGAGTTGAGGAATCCATCCGGGCAAATAGTGAATCGCAAAACATTCACGTCGTCATTAAATGGGTTTTATGTTTATGAAACATCAAGCGAGAAGCAAGCACCAACAGGTAACTGGAGAATATCAGCAAAAGTTGGAGGGCTTACTTTCAACAAAACCATCAAAATTGAAACTGTTAAACCAAATCGTTTAAAGGTAGAAGTTGATTTCGACAATGATGTTATCACCGCTGATGATCCGGAATTGAACGCAACTTTGAATTCACGATGGCTACACGGTGCAATAGCCAGAAATTTGAAAGCAGATGTTGAAATGAGTATGAGTCGATCTGAAGCTGCTTTCTCAAAATATCCTCAATTTTCTTTTTCTGATGAGTCCATTTCCTTCTCAGGTTCTCCAACCCAGATATTTGATGGAAATTTAGATCGGTCAGGCGAAGCACAATTGGATTATACTTTTCAAGAATTGAACGAAGGACCGAGCCGAATCAGAGTAAATCTGAAAACAAGAGTATTTGAACCATCCGGTAATTTTAGCGTCGGGAGTTCTACTACATATTACTATCCGTTTGAAACATTGATCGGTTTAAGAACACCCCGAACGAGCGAGGATCGGTATTCAAATTGGTTGGAAAGAAATCAGGACCACAGTTTTGAGGTGGTTTCTTTGGATAAAGATGGAAATACAATTCCAAATCAGCAGCTCGAGTTTGAAGTTTATAATATAAGATGGAGATGGTGGTGGGAGCGAAGTCGGGAAGAACTCAGTAATTACTTTGAACGAAGAAATGTGCGAAAAGTAAGATCAGGAACGGTAGCAACTAACTCAGAAGGAAAAGGATCTTTTGATGTAAATATCTCAAATAATGATGGTGGCGGAAGATATTTAGTTCGTGTTAAGAATAAAGACGGAGGACATTCAGCCAGTCAGATCGTTTACTTCAGTTGGTACGGAGGAAGTGGTTCAGGAGTAAGTCCTGCAAGATTGACGTTTAGTTCTGATAAAGAAACATATGATGTCGGAGATGAGGCAGTTCTGAATATTCCAAGCAGCGAAGGAAGTAAGATTCTGGTCAGCTTAGAAACCGGATCAAAAATCCTGAGCACAGAATGGATAGATGGAAAAAAGGGAAGTGCCGAGTATCGTTTTGAAACCTCGGGAGAAATGAGTCCTACGATTTATGCTCATGTTATGCATGTGCAATCTCACGGCCAAACGGAAAACGATCTTCCAATCAGAATGTACGGCGTGATTCCTATCAAAGTGGAAGATCCGACTACTAAACTATCACCGGTAGTTAAGCTTCCGGAGGAATTGAAGCCTGAAACTAACGCAGTAATTGAAATTTCAGAATCCAACAACAAGGCAATGACTTACACGGTAGCTGTAGTGGATGAAGGCTTGCTGGATCTTACAAATTTCAACACCCCTGAGCCCCACGATTATTTCTATGCCAGAGAAGCATTGGGAATAAAAACCTGGGATATTTTTGGTTCGGTAAGTGATGTTTATGCAGGATCATTATCCAGAATTTTGGCTGTTGGAGGTGATGGAGAACTCAAAGCATCTGAAGATCCGCTTAATGAAGCAAATCGTTTTAAGCCCATGGTACGATTTTTAGGTCCTTTTTATTTAGAGAAAGGGAAAACCAACCGACATCAAATTTCAGTTCCGAATTATGTTGGATCAGTAAGAACTATGGTCATCGCCGGGCAAGATGGAGCGTACGGAGAAACGGAAACCACAACCCCGGTTCGGAAACCTCTTATGGTTTTAGGCACATTACCACGTGTTCTTGGTCCAGGAGAAACGGTTGATCTTCCGGTTAATGTCTTTGCGATGAAGGAATCTGTTAAAGACGTTCAGGTAAAAGTTGAGACGAATGAATTATTTGAAATTATTGAAAGCTCATCAATGGCGTCAGTTCAATTTTCTGAACCGGGCGATGAGTTGGTTACTTTCAAACTGAAAACAAAACCTGCTATTGGCGTTGGTAAAGTTCGGGTTGAAGTTATCAGCGGAAACGAAAGTGCCTATCATGAAATAGAGATCGCTGTAAGAAATCCGAACCAACCTTTTGTAGATATAAAATCCGAAACAGTGGAATCTAATTCTGACTGGGAAGTGATCTTTGATCCACAGGGAATGGCAGGAACGAACGATGCCACATTGGAGATCTCCAGAATTCCTCCTGTGGATTTCGGGAAAAGATTGAATTATTTGATCCGTTATCCTCACGGTTGTATTGAGCAAACTACTTCTTCAGCATTTCCTCAGTTATTTGTTGGTGATGTGATGGAGCTGGATCAGGAGCGCAAAAAAAATATTCAAACCAATATTAATGGGGCGATAAAAAGAATTGAAAAGTTTATAACATCAAGTGGTGGATTGTCTTATTGGCCCGGGCACGAAGATGCCAACTCTTGGGGAACCAATTACGGATATCACTTTCTGCTGGAAGCACAAAAGAAAGGATATTATGTTTCTTCAAATGTGATGGATCGAATCAATCGTTTTCAAAGACAAAGAGCCAGAGCCTGGACGGAGAACAATGACTATTATCGTTCAGATCTGATTCAATCGTACCTACTATATACGCTGGCTCTTGCTAATTCCGCGGATCTAGGAGCTATGAATCGTTTAAGAGAAAGAGAAAACCTATCTGTTCAGGCAAAATGGAGATTGGCAGCAGCTTATGTGTTAGCCGGTCAGCCCGAAGCCGGAAATGATATTGTTGAAGGAGCATCCACTGAGGTTGAAGATTACAGGGAGCTTTCCAGAAGTTATGGTTCTTCACTCCGGGATCGCGCCATGATACTTGAAGCATTGAGTTTATTGAAGAGGAATCAGGATGCATCTCTGGTGGCGAGAAGTGTTTCTCAGGAATTAAGTTCAAGACGCTGGTTAAGCACTCAAACAACGGCTTATGGATTGATTGCGATTTCTAAATTTTTGGAAGAAAGTGGTTCATCGGGAGATATAAATGCTTCATACACTTTAAACGGAAGGAGAGAAGGAAAGATCGGATATCAGGCTTTCATCACCGAGATCAATTTAAAAATGAATGAGCTCTCAGAAAACAAACTGGTGTTTAAAAATGAATCAGAAGGAACCTTGTTTACCCGATTGATTTTGAAAGGAACCCCGCTTTTGGGTGATGATATCACCAACTCAAATAGTTTGAATCAAAAGATCAGATATACAGATCTGGACGGAAATTTGATAGATCCTGAGAATATTGAACAAGGCAGTGATTTTATAGCCGAGGTTACGATCTCAAATCCTGGACTTCGTGGCAATTATGAGGAGATGGCATTGAGTCAGATCTTTCCATCCGGTTGGGAGATCAGAAATACCCGAATGGATGACGCTTCTTTCAGCGAGCCCACTGCAAGTTTCGAATATCAGGATATCAGAGACGATCGCATCTACACTTATTTTGATCTTAGAGCAAAGCAATCCAAAACATTTCGTGTACAATTAAATGCGAGTTATGCGGGGAAGTTTTATTTGCCTTCGCTAACTACTTATGCAATGTATGATGAAACCATCAGTGCTCGCAATGCCGGAAAGTGGGTGAATGTAGTTCCTGTTGAGTAAGCCTTTAGAATATCGAATATCCAACAATGAATATTGAATAATGAAGTGGTTTAAGAATCACATAAAGACCCTCCTCTTGTTCTCCTCTCAAGAGGAGAAACGCGTTGAGGAAGTTTCTGTTCAGAACAACGAGCTTCCCCTCCAACGGAGGGGATTGAGGGGTGGGTTAATGCGATATCTTCGCTTTTTTTCCAGCTCAAATGACAAATCTTTTTCTGAATCAAACCAACGAGTCTTCCTCTCCCGGGAGAGGAAACAAAGGAGAGGGTTTATAGCAGTGATCTTAATATCAACCCTTGGAATCCACTACTACAACTCCCTCCCAAACCCATTATTCAATCCTTCTTATTCTACAATTTTAGAAGACAGAAACGGGATACTGATCGGGGCAAAAATTGCAGATGATGAGCAATGGCGATTTCCGGTTTCAGAAGAAGTGCCTGAAAAATTTAAAACGGCAATTATTGAATTTGAAGACAAGAACTTTGAATCTCATTTCGGAGTAGATCCCATCGCCATAGCGCGTGCGCTAAAACAGAATTATGAAGCAGGGGAAGTAGTAAGTGGGGCCAGTACTTTAAGCATGCAGGTCATCAGATTGGCAAAGGAAAATCCTCATCGCACTGTTTGGGAAAAGCTGAAAGAAATGGTTCAGGCTACCCGACTTGAATTCAGTTACTCAAAAGACGAAATATTATCTCTTTATGCAGCCCATGCTCCATTCGGCGGTAATGTAGTTGGATTGGAAGCGGCTTCATGGAGATATTTCGGGAGAAGTCCCGCGGATCTTTCGTGGGCGGAATCAGTTACGCTTGCCGTTCTTCCGAATAGTCCGGCGCTTATTCACCCCGGAAGAAACATAGAAGCACTTAAAGCCAAGAGAGATCGATTACTGAAAAGGTTAATGGAAGAGGAGCAGATCGATTCTCTTACATATGAACTTTCAGTGTTGGAGCCTTTGCCGGAGCAGCCACTTGATCTTCCTAACGAGGCTCCGCATTTAGTTTCGAAATTTTATACAGGAGCAGAAAAGGGAAGCAGAGTAAAGACATCACTTGATAATAAACTTCATATCAGGATCAATAAAATTATAGACAGTCATCATGAGAAATTAAGATCGAATAGTATTCAAAATGCGTCTGTATTGGTGCTGGATGTAAAATCGGGTAAGGTGATCTCTTATGTAGGTAATACAAAAGGTAATTCAAGAAAACACGGACAAAGCGTAGATGTGATCACTTCCCCAAGAAGTACGGGGAGTATTTTGAAGCCACTATTATATATGTTGAAACTAAATGAAGGAGAGATGTTGCCGAATTCTTTAGTGCAGGATATTCCCTCAAAATTCACAGATTATTCTCCACAAAATTATAATCGAGATTATGATGGGGCGGTCCCCGCATCAGAAGCTCTATCAAGATCGTTGAATGTGCCGGCTGTTTATATGTTGCAGGAGTATGGGGTTCCAAAATTTCATCACTATCTGAATGAATTAGGGTTAAGCACCATCACTCACGATCCTGAACATTATGGTCTGTCCTTAATATTAGGGGGAGCAGAATCTACTTTATGGGATATAACATCAGTGTACGGTTCGTTAGCACATCAGCTCAATAATTATAGTGCTTCAAAAAATGATTCTGATCGTTATGAGCGGGTAAGCTTTTCTTCAAAGCTAGATTCAGATAAACACTCTGAAAATCATGCACAAAGAACAGTAATAAGTTCCGGCGCATTGTTCAGTACTTTTGAAGCAATGTTGGAAGTAACCCGGCCGGAAGAAGAATTGCATTGGCGACGTTTTCAGAATGCAAGAAAAGTAGCCTGGAAAACCGGAACCAGTTACGGCTACAGAGATGGCTGGGCGGTGGGGATCACTCCTGAATTTGTAGTTGGGGTTTGGGTTGGTAATGCTGATGGAGAAGGTCGACCGGAATTGACCGGACTGAAAACCGCAGGACCTATTTTATTTGATGTTTTTGACGTACTGCCTGCCACAAGTTGGTTCAACGAACCTATATATGAGATGGAAGAAATTTTGGTTTGCAAAAAGAGCGGACACAGAGCTGGTTCAGTCTGCCCTGAGACAATCAAGGAAAGCATTCCAAAGACAGGATTAAAAACCGAAGTGTGTCCATATCATCAGGTAGTTCATATTGATAAAAACTCTGGACAAAGAATGAACAGTAGCTGTGCTGATATTTCAGACTTAGAAACAGAGTCGTTGTTTGTGTTGCCTCCGGTGCAGGAGTGGTATTACAAGAAAAATCACAGTGAGTATAGATCGTTACCGGAACTGGCTCCGGGATGTGGAGAAGAAAATAAGCTGGCCATGCGATTGATCTATCCGTTCAATTCATCAGTAATATATGTGCCAAAAGAACTGGATGGAGAAAAAGGTAAAGCTGTTTTTGAAATAGCCCATCGAAATAATGGCACAAAGATATTCTGGCATTTGAACGATGAATTTTTAGGGGAAACAGAGAGTTTTCATCAGTTAGCGATTTCACCCGATCCCGGAAAGCATACACTTACATTAGTAGATGAAAGAGGGGAAAGATTGGAGCATGAATTTGAAGTTGTAGCGAGATGAATTAAGAATTAAAAATGTAAGATTAATAATTTTCTCTCAACAATAACGAAGCACTAAATATAAAAGATATTAGTAGCTAAGCTGTTAAACCTAATTACCAGTCTTAATTTTTAATTCTCTCCCCTGTATTGAAGTTTATGAGAAACCATCAAGCTCAACACTGCAAAGGCAGTAAATAAGAAAAATCCTATTTGCAAGCTGGAAGCGTTGGTAGTCATGATGTCCACATTCAAGGCGATATTTTCAAGACTGGTAAGCTGCTCTGAAATTATCCCCGTAAAACCGATATATGCCATAAAAATGGCAACGACCATCACGTCCGCCATCGACCACTTCGCCGTTTTAAAAACCAAAAATTTGATAACCGGATTGTTCTTTAACTTTTCAGAATAGATATAAGCAATTGATCCCAATAATTTGGAAACAGGGAATAATACGCTGAAAGAAAAAACCAGAATTCCCACAGCCATTACATCTACTTTTTTATTGGTGATCATAACCCAGACTACTTCCAGAATACTTTTACTTTTGAAGTACAAAACCTGATCAATAAAAATTATGGATTCACCCATTAGTTCGAATTCCATCCTAGAGATCCGGGCATCAATATTGATCATGGGAATTAGAACACCAACCGATAACAATATTCCACATATGATAGTAAGTACTGTGAACTCAGCTTTCATAAAATCAGAACTAAATGGGATCATTAAGGCTAATAAACCTATAATGCCAAATAAAGCAACAGAGTAAGGGGTTCTTCGCTCATTTAAAGAATCAACTTTTTCTTTTATAATATTAATGGCTTCTCTTTTTTCGGTTGCTTCGTGTTTAGCCAAAATCCGGTCATATATGGAATAATCAATTTCAGAGAAAGTGCTGTCAGAGTATTCCTGCATTTTATCGATCAAAAAATCTTTAGCTAATTCTTTGTTTTCAGGATCTTTTATAAAGATGATAATACTCTCTGTTATTTCAGGAGTTTTTTCTCTCATTAAACCAAAGACATCCGTTACGGAAGCAACTCCCCTTTTTAGAAAACCTCCGACACTTCCTTTATTTTCTTCTTCAAATCCTTCTTCCAGCTCTGCGATAGCTATTTCCAGAAACTCTTCGATCTTAGGTCTGAGTTCGGATTCTCTGGATTCAGACATATCAAACTCATTAACCCGTTTTACGATAATTCTTGTGAGTTCTTCCGTCCATACATCAACATTAAAAAGCCCGTACTTGACCATGGATAACTCAATAAGTTCTGTTTCTAGAACTCTTTTGTCAGATTCGATACGATAAATGAAGAAAGAACTGAATGCTACTCCGGCAAGCAAAACAGCAAGTATAGGCATCCTAAGTTGTTGCAATAATTCCCCGATTTATTTGAATTTTCAGATAGTAGGGAATGAAATTCAATAGAGCAAATATGACATGTAAATGCGAATTAAACCTAACCAAAAAAGTTGTTCATTTGTAAGGTAAATTCAAACGAACCTTATAATTATGAATAGAATTTTACTGCTGTCTGTATTACTCATCACTATGGGTTGTGCTTCTTCAAATTTTACAAGCACTTCAGATCTTAAATACCCTCAATACAAAGGAGCTGTGAAAGTCTTCTTTAATGAGCCTAAAGAAATTAAGTATGATGAAGTGGGAATAGTTGCAGCTGAAGGTGCTTTATTCAGTGATGACGTAGAGGTAATTAAATCACTTCAAAATAAAGCTGCAAAAGAAGGGGCAAATGCTATTATCATTATTTTTCAGTTTTCAGGAAAAACTATTAAAACTGAGGAGAAAGATAATGGAGTTTATATTTCGTCAGATAATGAAAGGAAGATGCTAGCTGTGGCAATAAGAATTAAAGACAAGTAGCGAAAGTTCAAAACCTGAACAAAGAGTATGAAGGACGTGATTTATTCCAAATTTAATGATTGATATAAAACATCATTTAATCGATATGTCTGCCCTACTCACATCTACCGCGATACTAAGGAGTGCGCATTTGTTCTCTCACAAATGACTCTTCAACTAGTTTATAAAATAATTAATGAGTCACCACTCCTTGCAGAAGGGAGGGGTTTTCCTTTTCAAGCAATTTCACCCAAACAAACCCTCATCTTCTAAAACTTCGCGTAATACGGTTTTACTTTTTGAGGTATCAACCTGTGCTTTCAGTTTGATAAGTATGTTATACAACCCGACATGTACTTTAGTGGTATATATAAAGTGCTTGTTTCCTCTAGGTTCGTTCGACATCGGCGCTTCCTTAGTAAAGTGACGAATCATTTTATCGTACTCGGGATCACCAAAATCGAAAACATCCTCTTTATAAGGTTTAGCGAAAACCATTCCGTAGTTTTTGGCAAATTCGAAGTACTCCTGATCTTTGTCTCCATGCTTAGAATTGGGTTTCAGGACTTCCAGTTTTTCAAATAGCTGTCTGATCTTTTCTTCGTCCTCGCTAAGATGAGTTGGGAGGAGTTGTAAATAATCAGAGAAAAACTCTGTTGGAAACTTCTTTACGCATCCAAAATCAACCACTCCAAGTTTGCCGTCTTTGGTAAATAGGAAATTTCCGGGATGTGTATCAGCATGGATGTAATCGTTGCCTTTTATCTGTTCGTGGAAAAAATCCCAAAGTAACTGTCCGAAATGATTCCTTTTTTCTTGTGATGGGCCTTCCTTCAAAAAATCACCTAAGTGTCTACCTTCAAGAAAAGTCATACACAAGACTTTATCTGATGAGAACTCCTGAACCCATTCAGGAATCTCAATATTTAACCCCGAAAATCGCTCGTTAAAAAGATCAATTTGCTGCCCTTCATGTTTGTAGTCTGTTTCCAGCAAAAGGGTGTTTTTGATCTCGTCGAAATAAGGGTCAATATCCGAGCCTTTTTTTATAAATCGCTTGGCAATAGTTTTTCCCATAGCGAGATCGGAACCAATGGTTTCTCTCACATTCGGGTATTGGATTTTGATAGCGACTTTTCTTCCGTCTTTTAAAACCGCTTTGTGAACCTGTCCAATAGAAGCAGCAGCAAAGGCTTCTGATTCAAATTTTGCAAAAAGTTGTTCAGGATAGCTTCCCAATTCTCTTTTTATAATAGAGCGAACCAGAGCCTTATTAATAGGAGGAACAGAATATTGAGCCTGACTCATTACTTCAGCAAATTCTTCAGGCAGAAACCCCTGATCCATGCTCATTCCCTGAGCAATTTTTAAGGCAGTTCCACGAAGTTTGGTAAACTCTTTGAAAACTTCCTTGGCATTATCAGAATGGAAAGCGCCATCATCCTCTTGTTTTCCCGAGATCTTGTTTTTCAGATAGCGCTGGGCATAATTTTTCCCAACCTTGATTCCGGTTTTAGCTATGATAGTTCCGCGCTCTAATTTTGAGGATGGGAAATCACTCATCTTTATTTTCTTCTTCGTTATCGTTAAACCAACTTGTTATCCATTCACCAAAAAGAGGAATATTTTCAGCTAATCCTGCATGACTGATTAAATATTTAGCAAGATCGAACCCTTTATCAATTACCTTATTATATACTGCTTCTTCCACAAATCCGGTAAGCTTATCAGTTAGGGCAAAACTTCTTTCTTTGCCATCACTGTCATCCTTTAGCCAGAACTTTACAATATCGAGATACTCTCTTGCGATGAATTCATAGAAATAATCTTTCATCACAAAACCTGCACTTACAGCGATTCTTCCATCAGTAGTAAAAAAGTGCTTGAACAAAGCAGTCACTTCTTGATGGAATTCGGAATTGCATCCTTTCTTAAAGACCATCTTTTCAAAAGTATCTTCTACAAACTCTCTTCGGTCTTCCATCATATCGAAAGTCGTAAAAATAAAATTAGATAGTTTTTCGCTGATGCTATACAATTCGAAATCTTCAACTTCTTCTATCATGGCAGAATAACGAATAACCAGAGAAGGATAATAGTATTCCAGAATAGCTTTCTTATTCGGAAATAAGCTGTAGATCTGAGATGCGGTTTTATCGGTGGCTTCCGAAAGTTGGGCGATTGTAAACGAACCTTCCGAAAGAGTTAAATCTATTGCTGATTCGCAAAGTTCGATTTTGTCATTAATTTGTTCTGCATTCATGTTTACAAAAACTATTTAAGGATGGAAACAGTTCGGTTGGTTACGAAATATTTCAGCAAATGTTGGCTGTGTTTCTTTTATTAGTTTCTAAATCAAAAATCTATGAGTCATAGTCATCAACGAGACGTTCTGTTCCTTTCACTCGCAGGAATATTCCTTACAGCGTTAGTACTGGGAAATGTTATCGGAACTACTAAGTTCGTTACAATTTTTACTCTTACATTGCCTGATTGGTTACAATCTATAACTCCTTCGTTGGTTCGTGATGGAAGTTTGTATACAATGAGTGTTCCGGCCGGTGTAATTGCTTACCCCTTTACTTTTTTGGCAACTGATTTGATTTCTGAACTTTTTGGAAGAAAAAAAGCACAGCTTGTAGTTTGGGTCGGCTTCTTTTTGAACTTCTTTATGCTCTTGCTGATGTCGATCAGTCACTGGCTACCTGACACATATGGAGTAAGTGGCGGATTGGATCTGTTTGAAGGAGTGTACGAGTTTATGATCGGCAATACTATCGCCAGTATGATCGCTTATCTGATCGCTCAATCTGTAGATGTTCGCCTATTCCATTTTTGGAAAAAGAAAACCAAAGGAAAACATTTGTGGTTGAGGAATAACGCTTCAACAATGTTTAGTCAGTTGGTAGATTCAACTGCTATCATTTTCATACTATATTTTACTGATAATCTAGGACCAAATATTGCAACAATCGGCGCTGTTTTTATTCTGATTCTCAATTCTTATCTGTTCAAATTCTTTTTCGCTCTTTTTGATACCCCATTATTCTATTTAGGAGTTAAATTATTCCAAAAATTTGATGAAGATCCGGAGCGAAATAGCCTCTATTGAGCTCTAAGCAGGCTTGAGGAAAAGAGTTAAAAAAAAGACAAAAAATATTGAAATAAAACTTGCTCTAAAGGGTGGAAATCCCGTACCTTTATAATCCTTTCGAGGAAATGAAAATGCTGATCCAACAACACGTTTAGGTCAGCTTTTTTTGTCTTCGAAAGGTAAGTTCTTTGGAAATTATTGAAGCATAAGACAGATTGTTTGTGCGAGCTTTATGAAGTTATTCTTTTGAATGATGGAGTGTAGGGTCGGCTCACAGCGTATATAAATTTATTTTTTTTACAATGGAGAGTTTGATCCTGGCTCAGGACGAACGCTGGCGGCGGGCTTAACACATGCAAGTCGAAGGAGAAGGAAGGAGCTTGCTCTTTCTGGAGACTGGCGGACGGGTGAGTAACGCGTAGCCAACCTGCCTTTAACTGGGGGATAACATTCCGAAAGGGGTGCTAATACCGCATAAAGCAACTAGGTCGCATGACCTTGGTTGTTAAAAATTTCGATTGGTTAAAGAGGGGGCTGCGTGCTATTAGTTAGTTGGTGAGGTAACGGCTCACCAAGGCGATGATAGCTAGGGGGTCTGAGAGGATGATCCCCCACACTGGGACTGAGACACGGCCCAGACTCCTACGGGAGGCAGCAGTGAGGAATCTTGCGCAATGGGCGAAAGCCTGACGCAGCCACGCCGCGTGCCGGATGAAGGCCCTATGGGTTGTAAACGGCTTTTAAGCAGGAAGAACGACCGGATTTCGATCTGGTGTGACGGTACTGCTTGAATAAGCACCGGCTAACTCCGTGCCAGCAGCCGCGGTAATACGGAGGGTGCAAG
>OJHK01000026.1_pt1 | contig 152107 bp, 131 predicted proteins | sample 1595161 | NCBI WGS metagenome assembly OJHK01 (sample SAMN05416842, study PRJEB24817) | seawater metagenome | isolation source: Sea water | place: Canada:Atlantic | collected 2013-07 | reverse complement strand
CCGTCGATTTCATTGCGTTCTTGGCTCGCCAATAATTCTAAAGGTCGGTGTAGTTTGAAGCTTTTTCTGAAAAACAGAGGTTTATTAGAAACAGGACGATTTTTGTCAGCGAACTATCTAACATCTACAATTTCGAGTGGAACGAGAAATCTAAGTTTCTGCTCTAAAGAAATTTTTAGCTTTCTCCCTTTGGTAGAAATGACAAGAGCGCCCATTCTCTTAGTCAGAGCAAGCTAATTTGAAATTTGGAAATTGAATGTTGGTTATTGTTTTTGAAAAGCTCCTTCTTCTTCAATCATCTCAATGGTTTCAACAGCTCTTCGCAAATGAGGAATCACAATGCTACCGCCAACGATTAAAGCAACATTCATAGCATCCAAAATTTCCTCTTTGGTGGAACCGGTTTTGGCACATTGCTCCAAATGATAATCGATACAATCATTACATCGTAGTACCGACGAAGCAACAAGTCCGAGCAACTCCTTGGTTTTGGAATCCAAAGCTCCGTCACGATAAGTATTGGCATCCATGTTAAAGAATCGCTTGATTCCAAGATGTCCGGCATTTAGGGTTTTCTCATTTAATTCTTCTCTCTCCTCACGGAAAGCTTGTAGTCGGTTTTTATCGGTATTATTCATGCTTCTTTGATTCGCCACAAAAACTCAAAATCACTAAATTTTTGAGGTATTTATATTTTCGAATAAAATACACCTATAATTTCTTCCGTGCTTTAGTGATTCTGTGGCTTCCCAAAAATTTCATTTTGTGATTTGATTAATTAGTCGCAATTTTAAAAAGAAACACACCCCTAAATCCCCTCTCAAGAGGGGACTTCTTATTAATGTTCAGAAAAAAAGATCCAAAACATAAACTGGTCGTAATCGGTGACAGCCTTTCTCAAGGTTTTAATAACGGTGGTATTTACCGTACCGACATCAACTTTCCTTCTTTTATAGCAAGATGTTTTGAGCCAACTCCTCGATTCGATCAACCTAATTTTACTGCTCAGGCCGGAATTCCTATAAATCTCGAAGTTTTGATTCGTGGACTTTCGGAGGAATTTGGCAGCGAGATCGACTGGAGAGAATATCTCCCTGCTGCTAATCATACTTTCAGAACTCTGAAACGAATTAAGAAATATTGGGAAGGTGGAATGAAGAACCTGAAAGTAAATCAGGTAACGCCATACCACAATCAGGCCATTTGGGGATTTGCTATCAATGATTCCTGGATAGTAAACGAGCGAAAAAGCAGAGAATACATTCAAAACAATAAAGAAAGTTTTTCTGTTTTTGGTGTGCTTCCTGAACATGCAAAGTATACCACATCCAGGTTAGTGCTTAATCCAACACTTGGGAATGATTATCAGGAGAACTCCCAAATTGATAATGCAAAAATACTTCAGGAAGATGGCGGGATTGAAAATCTGATCGTTTGTCTGGGACATAATAATGCATTGGGATCGGTTGTGAATTTAAACCTGACCTGGTCGGAACCGGAAGACATGAAAGCTTTTACACCGAACAGAAAGCATTCTATTTACCGCCCCGAGCATTTTGAAATGGAATACAGGGAACTAGCTGAACGGGTCTCAAAAATCGGAGCGAAACGAGTTTTTGTACCAACCATCCCTTATCCTACTATTCCACCGGTAATACGAGGCGTAAATTCCAGCGTTTCAAAAAAGGCCTTGGGTTACTTCGATTATTACACGCGTTTCTGGATCTGGGATGAGGATTTTGATCCGGATAAACATCCTTTTATTACCAAAGATGAAGCCATTCAAATTGATCTGGCAGTAGATGAATTCAACGACATCATTAAAAGAGTAGCCAAAGAATATGATTGGTTTGTAGTTCCGGTTGCCAGAAATGTTGCCGGAATGGCTAACAGAAGACTGGGCGGAGAATTATTGCGAGGTTATCCTAAAGAGTTTGTTAGTGCTTTAAAAAGAAACCCTGCAACTGCTCACTTGGTAAATCACAAATTTGAAGCTACAGTAAATACCGAATTCCTGAGATTGAATAAAGATAAAAAGATCATAAAAGGCGGGATTTTCAGTCTGGACGGTTTACATCCTACAACCATTGGTTACGGGTTGATGGCAAATGTGTACTATATCTCAATGGTACAGGCCGGTGTGAAATTCCAAAAGAAAATGGACTGGGATCATATCATAGCAGAGGATTCACTGATAACCAATCCTCCCGTTCTGCTCAAAGAACTCCGATCTGTTCTCGGATATCTTGCACTTGGCAATCAGGAACGCTTTTTCAAGATCGGAAAAAGCATTTTTACACAGGTTTTTGAACACTTATCCACCGGAGATCAGAAGAACTAAATTTATGAAAAAAATCTTTTTCCCCTTTTTAATTGCTTTCTTATTTAGCAGTTTTTTAATGTCACAATCTCTCTATTTAGATAAAAAACGATTTGCACTTGCCATAACCCCTTCGGTTTCTTTTGCTGAAGATATTTCTATTCACTCACTGGGGACTTCTTTTTCGCTGAATAAAAAATTAGATATCTCTGTGCAATATTCATCAATACATCTTCAGGAGTCTGAGGATCAATTTGCTTCTAAAGCTGTTGGGATAGGTGGCGCATTAACACTGTGGGGGCTCAAAACTCAAGAAGACTTTCCAATAGAAGTTGCTCTTTCTATTCTGGGTTCTTATGCTAATTATGAAGATTTTAATTCCTCAAGTTTTGGAGCAGGGCTTACCTTAGCCTATAAGAAAGAACAGTCTAATACTTTTAATACCATTCCATTAATTGGAATCTCTTTCATTCCCTTTACTCAAGTATCCAGAAATCAAAATAGTGTTGTTTCAGATGATAAAACTTTGCATTTCAGTTTGGGGTCGGGTTTTTTACAAATGTGCTCAACCAAAGCAAATTTGTTATAGAACCAGCCGTTTCTTTAGACTCTTCCTCAAATCTTGGAGCTTCGTTATCGGCTTCGTTTATATTCTAGATTGCTGCCAATCCCCCTTTTAATTTTATTTAGATTTATTCTAGATAAAGCTTGAGGACGTTCCAAAAAGTCCTTAACTTAGATTCGTTCTAAATAAAATTTACAACTACTATTCTTCAAAAAACGATGAATCTATCAAAAAGTCTGCTGATCATTGCAGCATTTATTTTCACCATTTCATGCGATACTAATAACACTAACGACGAGATTGCCACTCCTGAAACTTATGAATTTACCAGAAATGGGGAATCCACTGTTTCATTTTCAGGTCAAACTACACGTATAAAAATGTCTGGTGAATTAACTTCAGCTATGACAGATTTCGATAATACTACTAAAGAACTTTTATTGGAAATGTTTAGAAATCAAACAGAAAGTGGGGCTGATGCTAATCCATTTTCAGATGCTGAATTAAACGCTGCCACAAAAAATATTAAAAGCAAAGTAGCTGCTTCAACAGACTTTTATTCTTCGAATACAACCGTTAGTTCTGAAATTAAAACTCAGTTCGAAACATGGTTAACTGCTCAGGTTGATGAAGTATTTCCGAATGAAAATATTCAAGCTCAACCGGGAGTTGCCGGACAAATTGCTGATGGTTCATCTACGCGCTATGTAAACGCTAAAGGGTTTGAGTACGATCAATTGGTAGCTAAAAGCTTGATCGGTGGACTTATGTCTGATCAAATTCTTAATAATTATGTTAGCACCTCAGTTCTCGACGCAGGAACTAATATTGAAGACAACAGCAATGGAACAACAGCTGAGGGTAAAGTTTACACCAATATGGAGCATAAGTGGGATGAAGCTTTCGGATACTTGTATGGAAACTCTTCAAACACAGCAAACCCAAATTTAACAATTGGTGAGGACGACAGTTTTTTAAATAAGTATGTGGGAAGAGTAGAAGGTGATGATGACTTCGCCGGTATTGCTCAAACAATTTTTGATGCTTTTGCATTAGGACGAGCTGCAATTGTTGAAGGAGATGATGAGCTTAGAGACCAACAAGCTGAAATATTAAGAGCTCAGATCTCGGCAATCATCGGTATCAGAGCTGTTTATTATTTGCAGTCAGGTAAAACCGTACTGGAACAAGCTAATCCTGACTTTGGCGCTGCTTTTCACGATCTTTCAGAGGCTTATGGTTTTGTATACAGTTTACAATTTACCAGACAGCCGGGAACGGGTCAGTCATATTTCACCAAAGCTGAAGTTGATGGTTTTATCTCCTTGCTGGAAGCCGGAAACGGTTTATGGGATGTAACTCCTCAAACTCTTCAGGATATTTCTGTAGACATAGCTTCAAAGTTCGATTTCACCATTGAAGAAGCTGCAAACTAAATTTTAAGAACCAAGCTGCTAATACAATTATTAGCAGCTTTTTTATTTATATATGAAACGATATCTCCTTCTTTTTTTATCAGCATCTCTTATAATTTCAAGTTGCACAGAAACGAATCCATCAGGACCTGACCCTGACGATTTTGATAGAAAAGCAATACTTGAGAACTGGGCTGATAATATCATTATTCCTGCACTAACCGACTTTTCCGAAAAGACAGAATCTCTCAAAACAGCCGGTAATAGTTTTGCTGAAAATCCGAATCAACAAATGTTAGAATCTCTTCGGGATGAATGGAAAGCCGGATACCTAGCTTTACAAAATGTGTCAATGTTTGAAACCTCCAAAACGATGGAGATCCGGTACCGTAATAATCTGAATATTTATCCTGTCGATACTGCTGAAGTAAAAGAGAACATCAATCAAGGAAACTACAACTTGAAATTACCTTCTGAGATTGATCAACAGGGTTTCCCAACTCTTGACTACTTACTTTACGGAATAGCCGGCAACGATGATGAAATACTCTCTTTTTATAACTCCGGAGAAAACTCTTCTGATTACCGAAATTATGTAGTGGATTTGGTAAACAGGATAGACTCGCTGACTGATGTAGTTTTAAATGATTGGAACTCAGGATTCAGAGATGAGTTTGTAAACAACTCCGGAAACGGAGCAAATTCCTCCATCGACATGATGGTGAATGACTTTATCTTTTACTACGAAAAAAACCTGCGCGCCGGCAAAATTGGAATTCCTGCTGGTGTTTTTTCCGGAACTCCTCTTCCTCAAAATGTGGAAGGCTTTTATAGCGAAGAATTCTCAAAAGAACTATTTATGGAGTCATTAACTGCAACTCAGAACTTCTTTAACGGAAAACATTTTAATTCAGAGTCTACCGGATTAAGCCTGAGTGATTATTTGGATTTTCTTAACAGCATTAAAAACGGAACTGATCTGACCCAGCTTATCAATCAACAGTTTGAATTAAGCCGAAATAAAGCTGAGAATCTGAATTCCAGTTTTGCTGATCAGGTTGAGATTGATAATTCTTTAATGCTTCAAACATACGATGAGCTCCAAAAAAATGTCATCCTCCTGAAAGTAGATATGCTTCAGGCATTGAATATCAATGTAGACTACGTGGATGCTGACGGTGACTGACCTTTGAGTAAAGCTTCAGTTAGTACATATCTTAATTCCTACTCGAAAGCCGCTCCTTTAGCGGTTTTTCGTGTTTTTTTTGGTTTGTTAATGCTCATAAGCATCGCTCGGTTTGCGCTAAACGGATGGATTCAAAAACTATATATCGAGCCGGATTTCTTCTTCTCCTATTTTGGCTTTGAATGGGTTCAACCGCCCGGCGAATGGACCTATTTAATTTTTGCTGTATGTGGGCTTTCTGCCATTTTTATTTCACTAGGTTTCAAATACAGACTTGCTGTCATTACTTTTTTCCTTAGTTTTACTTTTATAGAACTGATGGACAAAACCACTTATCTGAATCACTATTATTTCATCAGCATTCTCAGTTTTTTGATGCTATTTCTACCGGCTAATACTTATTTCTCAGTTGATGCTGCAAGAAACGCAAAACTAAAAGCTGAATTTATTCCCACCTGGACGATCGATGTTATTAAACTGCTTCTGTTTATTGTTTACTTCTATGCAGGATTAGCTAAACTGAATTCCGACTGGCTTTTTCAGGCAATGCCTTTAAAGATCTGGCTTCCTGCAAAATACTCCATTCCATTACTCGGTGATCTGTTGCAACAATCGTGGGTACATTTTGCTTTTGCATGGGGTGGCGCTCTTTATGATCTGTCTATTCCTTTTTTACTTCTGTTCAAACGTACCAGAACCTTCGCTTTTGTGCTGGTTGTAATCTTTCACATTCTTACCCGAATTCTGTTCCCAATTGGAATGTTTCCTTACATCATGATCATAAGCGCTTTGATCTTTTTTGATGCCGGACTACATACCCGAATTCTCGATCGGATTTCCACATTCTTCAAAATAGATCAAGATCCCTTTAACAACTCTGAGCGATATTCATTTAAGAACTCAACAACCAAAAAAATAAGCATTGGAATTATATCCGTATTTTTTCTTTTTCAACTCTTATTTCCATTCAGATATTTACTGTATCCGGGAGAATTATTCTGGACTGAAGAGGGTTACAGATTCTCATGGCGAGTAATGCTTATTGAAAAAGCAGGATATGCAAATTTTAAGGTTGTTGATCCGGATACCCAGAAAAGATTTTATGTAGATAACACCAATTTTTTGACTCGCTTTCAGGAAAAACAGATGTCAACGCAGCCTGATTTCATTCTTGAATATGCTCACCATCTGGAACAGCATTATCAGAATCAGGGAATCGAAGATCCCGAAATTTACGTAGAAAGCTTTGTTGCTCTTAATGGCAGAAGAAGCGCTCCATACATTGATCCTGAAATCGATCTCACATCAATTAAAAGAAATTTGAAACCTAAAAAATGGATACTTCCCTTCAACGATGAGATTAAAGGACTTTAGTTTTTTTGTAATATTTTGCCTTATCTCTATTCCTGCATTTAGTCAGTTTACTATTTCGGGATATATAACAGATCTGGCTACAGGGGACCCTATGCCTGAAGTGGAGATTTATGAAGAAAACTCCGGTAAATCATACCAACCGAATGAAGAAGGTTTTTTTCAAATTCCGGATCTCTCCTATGGAAAATATAACTTGTTCTTTTTTGCTTTGGGTTATGAGATCACAAATCGTGTAGTACAACTTGGTTCTGATACTGAAACCTTGAATATAAAGCTAAGTAAACTCTCCAGTGAACTATCTGAAGTAGCTGTTGTAAACCAACGGGAACAAATCTTTTCGATAAAACGACTACGTGAAGTAGAAGGAACCTCGATTTACGCCGGTAAAAAAAATGAAGTTGTTGACCTGAGCCAAATGACGGTGAATACCTCCTCAAATAACGCCCGGCAAATTTACAGTCAGGTTTCGGGTTTAAATATTTTTGAGTCTGATGATGCGGGATTGCAACTAAATATCGGAGGGCGTGGACTTGATCCTAATCGGTCTTCCAACTTCAATATCAGACAAAATGGATATGATATCAGTGCCGACGTACTTGGTTATCCCGAAAGCTATTATACGCCTCCAGCCGAAGCACTTGAAGAAATTCAGGTCATACGAGGAGCTGCTTCTTTGCAGTATGGAACACAATTTGGTGGTTTGGTTAATTTCAGAATGAAATCTCCGGTTGATGACAAAGTTGCTGAATTTACAACCCGCCAGTCCATCGGTTCCAATGCACTTTTTACTTCCCATAACAGTGTGAGCGGTACTTACAAGAAACTCGGCTATCTGGGATATTACAACTATAAAAATGGAGAGAGCTTTCGACCAAATTCTGAGTTCGAATCTGACAACGTCTATTTGTTTACTGAGTATGCATTGTCTGATAAAACAAAAATTAGTGCTGATTTTACTTATCTGGGATATCTTGCTCAACAGCCCGGAGGACTTACAGACGCTCAATTTTACAATGATCCTGAATTTAGCAATCGCGAAAGAAACTGGTTCGAAGTTGATTGGAAATTGGCTTCGTTAAAACTCGACCATAGATTCACCTATCAAAGTCGCTTGAGTGTCACTGCGTTTGGTTTAAATGCTTCCAGGAAATCAGTTGGTTTTCGAACAAACAGAGTTTCTCAGCAAGACGACCCGAACGAGCCGCGTGATCTCATCTTAGGAGATTTCAATAACTGGGGTGTAGAAACCCGTTTTCTACAGCGGTATAAACTTGGAAACAAAAATGCTGTCTTTCTTTTAGGATCAAAATATTACCAATCAAAGAATACTTCGGTACAGGGGCCCGGAACGGCCTCAAGTGATGCTGATTTTTCATTGGCAGATGATGAATTCCCGAACTACCCAAGACAATCTGACTTCACCTTTCCGAACCAAAACCTTGCTTTGTTTGGAGAGCATATTTTTTATGTGAAAGATAATTTTTCGATCACTCCGGGCTTTCGATTTGAGTATATCAAAACCCAAAGTGAAGGTTCTTATAAACGGGTAAATTTCGATCTGGCCGGAAATCCTATCCAAAATCAAACCTTTGAAGAAGAGAAAACTTTTGAACGAAATTTTGTTCTACTTGGAATCGGACTAAGTTATCAGCCTGATTCAGATACTGATCTCTACGGAAATTTCTCGCAGAACTATCGTTCCGTTACTTTTAATGATATCAGGATTATAAATCCCAGCTTTCAGGTTGATCCAAATATAACCGATGAAAGTGGTTTTTCATCAGACTTTGGAATCCGTGGCATAATCGGGGATGGTATTTCATACGATATTGGTGTTTTTGGATTGTTGTATGAAAATCGTTTGGGAGAAGTATTACGAGCAGAAACACGAACTAATGCTGACGGTGAGCAGGAAGAAACAGGCAGAATCGTCCGGTTTCGTGGCAACATTGGAGAAGCTTTTATGTACGGCTTGGAAAGCCTTATAGAAATCGATTTATTCTCGATTTTTAATGCAGCATCACCAAATAAAAAACTTACCATTTTTGCCAATACAGCAGTTACCCAATCGGAATATTTAGATTCTGAAATTGCAGGAATTGAGGGTAATGATGTTGAATTTGTTCCGACTCTAAACCTTAAAACAGGTATCAATTTTGGATTTAGAAATCTGTTGGGATCTGTTCAGTACACTTACATTTCCAAACAGTTTACAGACGCATCAAATGCCTTACAAAATGTAAGAGATAACCAAAGCGGAATTAAAGGCGAAATTCCCGCCTATGATGTGCTCGACTTCTCTCTTTCATGGTCATACAAACAGTTCTCTCTGGAATCAGGAGTAAACAACATTCTAAATTCATCTTACTTTACAAGACGAGCAACCGGTTATCCCGGTCCTGGAATTATTCCTTCTCCTCCGAGAACACTTTATGCTACTCTTCAGATAAAAATCTGATGCATAAAAAAAGCCCTCTGCTAGAAAGGGCTTTTTTAGTGGATTATTTTTTAACAGACCTTAGCCTGTTTTCATGTCTTCCAATAAGCTGTTATAACCTCTTTTCAGGTCATCAAAACCATCTTCTATACTTGCGGTAAGACGTTCCCAATTTTCTTTGGTCGCATCTTCCAACTCACTGAGCTCTTGGTTCAGTTCTTCTTTTTCCTCTTTTAAATTATCCAAGGCTTCTTTGGTCTCTTTCTTTACATCATCAGAGCCTTCTTCAACTTTCTCATCCAGCTTTTCGATCTTCTCATTGATCTCCTCGATCTCTTTTTCAGCTTTGGCAATAAACTGATCTTTCGTTTCCTCAAAATCATTACCTATAGCTTTTGCAGTATTTTCAATCTGATCGCCGGCTTTTTCGGCCTCTGTTTTAGATTTCTCTGAACATGCAGCAAATGTTAATGCTACTAATGTGATCATTAATAAAACTCTTGAGTTCTTCATTGTATTCTGTTAGTTAATATTGTTACTGATTTCTACAGTCAACTATAGAAAACGTTCCGATCTTTAATATTTATAAACTTCATTTTCTATCTAATTTTGTAGTATTTTTGGGGCTGAAATTTTTTATCAAATTATACTATGAAGTTTATTTACCCGGTTCTATTAACTCTTTTACTACTAAACTGTGCATCTGAAAAAAATGATGCTCTCAGATACGAAAAAGAGATCCATCTAAAAAATATTAAACAGCTCACATTTGGCGGTGATAACGCTGAAGCTTACTGGAGTTATGATAACACTAAGTTAGTTTTTCAGGCTAATAATCCTGAATGGGATACCGAATGTGATCAGATCTTTTATATGGATGCTGAAGAAAATGAACCCGGATTTGAAGCTCCGATCATAAGCACAGGTTTGGGAAGAACTACTTGTTCATATTTCTTACCGGATGAAACTATTGTTTATGGTTCTACACATATGGCCGATATCGCTTGTCCTGAAGTTCCGGAACGAGGTCCGGGTGGGGCATATGTGTGGCCGATCTATGAAGGTTATGATATTTTCAGAGCCAATCTGGATGGTGAGATCATTGACACTCTTACCACAACACCTGGTTACGATGCTGAAGCAACTGTATCTCCGGATGGAAGCAAAATTGTGTTCACTTCAATGAGAACCGGTGATCTGGAATTATTTATAATGGACGTTGACGGATCTAATGTTGTTCAGATCACTGATGAACTTGGCTATGATGGCGGTGCTTTCTTTTCTCCTGATGGAACAGAATTGATATTCAGAGCATCTCGCCCAAAGACAGAAGCTGAAATTGAAAAATATACTTCTCTTCTGGCTGAAGGATTGGTCGAGCCAACAGATATGGAATTATTCCTTGTCAATGTAGACGGAACCAATATGCGACAGATCACAGATCTAGGGAACGCAAACTGGGCTCCTTTTTTCCATCCTTCCGGTGAAAAAATAATATTCTCATCCAATCACAATTCAACCAGAGGATTTCCTTTTAATCTGTTTATGATCAATCCGGATGGAACCGGGCTTGAACAAGTTACTTTTGATGATACTTTCGATTCATTCCCAATGTTCTCTCATGACGGTAAGAAACTGGTTTTCTCATCTAACCGATTCAATGGCGGTGATCGATCAACGAATGTTTTTATAGCAGACTGGGTGAAGTAGAGTATAGATTTAAGACATAAGATGTAAGACTTTTGTTAAAACCATCTTATGTCTTAAATCTTACATCTTACGTCTTACCTCTTTTCCGATTTTATATTTTCGTGATACCTTTATGATCTGTATTGGTCATATTTTAAAAAAACAGAGTATCATGAAATATTTATTACTTCTGTCACTGCTTTTTGGCGGATTTGAACATTCCAAAAATGAAGTACCCAATTTCCGTTTAAAAAATATGGACGGACGAACGGTCAGCTATAATCAGCTTAAAGGAGAGAATCTTACTGTTATAGATTTTTGGGCGACTTGGTGTAAACCTTGCGTTAAATCCATCCCTGAGTTTGTTAAAATGGATGAAGAGTTTGACGATAATCAGGTTCAGTTTATAGGAATATCAATTGACGGACCCAGAAATAAAGCCAAAGTAAAGCCTTTCATCAAATCCCTGGGAGTTGAATATCCTGTTCTCAGAGATTCTGACAGCTCCGTTATGGCGAGACTAAGAGTCACTGCTGTTCCTACACTTTTAATTGTAAATGCTGAAAATGAGATCGTGTATTTCCACGAAGGGTATAAAACAGGAGAAGAAGTTGAGATCAAAAATAAAATTCTTGAGCTTTTAGAAGAATGAAGAGTTTTGCAAAAATAGCCGCTCTTACATTCTTTATTGTGATAACACCTTGGTCGTTCGTACTTGGTCAACTTTATGGAACCAACACATTTGAGTTTCAATATGGTAACCTTCCTTTTGAGGAAGATAAAGACCTATCCACCTCTTACAATCAATTAAATCTTTATTACGATTCCGGAAAATTCAGTTTGTTTGGAAAAGCTGAACAATTTCTCTCTCCCCATACTGAACGCAATTATTTTGAACTAACTCAAAAGCGATTTCAATATCAGGATGATAATTTCAGAATTCGGCTTGGTAATTTTTATGAAACTATTGGCTCGGGTTTATTATTGAGGAGCTACGATATTCCGGGATCTGTTTTTGAAAGTGACTTTTACAGAACCAGATATGCTTTTTTCAGAGATCTGGAGGGAATTGCATTTGATGCCGGTTTTGATTGGGTTGAGATAAAAGCACTAAGAGCCGAACCCCTTCAGAATGACCTTCCTCCAAACTTTGATCCTGATTCTTTACGCAGACCTGATCTGCTGGAAGCTTTTCAAGCCAACTTCTTTCCTGCTGAAAATTTGTCTTTAGGTGGCGCAGTAATGAGAGTAAATACTCCAAATTCTTCCAATTTTGAAGAGTTTGCTTCTCTCATGACCAATATACAGCTCCCTGCTAACTTTCAACTTTTTGGGGAATATGCATTTAATACCGAATCCGATCTCTTTTCTTTAAAAAGCGATCAGAGTTACGCTCTATATTCCGGACTAAACTATTTTAAAGGTTCTTTTGGGGCGAGTTTTGAGTATAAGAATTATAGTAATTTTAGATTACAATCATCCGGATTTAATGATCCTCCTTCGCTTATAAAGGAACATACTTATCCCGTTTTAAACAGAAGCACACATGTACCAAATACTGCAAGTGAAAAAGGTGTTCAGGCCGAAGCTTTTTATTCATTTGAAGACGGACATTCTTTAGTTGCAAACTACGCCTATACAGTGAATAATGTGTTTAATAAAAAGGAATATCGGGAATATTTCCTGGAAGGTTTCTACAAAATTAATGATCAATTTTCTTTAAAGTCTTTTGTTGATTTTGCTCTTGATGAGCAAAAAGGACAGGATAACCGGTGGTCGCTTGGTTTAATTACCGATAAAAGTTTTCAAAACTCGAAGAATGTTATCCTAGATCTGCAATATCAGACTTATGATGAGTTTGGTAGTTCGGATAAAATTAAAAACTACTTTGCTTCTCTTTCTTTTGGATTCACTTCTGACTTCAATATAAGCGCCGTTTTTGAAGCAACAACAGAACCGGGCTTAACTGATAATCCGAATACCTTCCCTGAAATAGAAACTGATACTAGAACCTGGCTGGGTTTTAATTCTCTTTACAGAATCAATACATCCAATACAGTGACTTTATTCGTAGGTAAAAGAAGAGGAGGACCGGCTTGTACTTCCGGAATCTGCTATGAGATCCTCGATTTTGAAGGCGCTGAACTTAGAATTACTACCAGATTTTAATCCTTTTACTATGAAATATTCAAGCTTTTTACTTTCTATCCTTTTTCTTGTTGGGATTGCATGCTCTGAGACATCAGTTTCAGAGGAGCCCCCGATGAATCAAAGTGAACCTGCTCCTGATTTTTCTTACACTTCGTTAGATAATGAACAGTTCACTTTATCAGAAATGGAAGGAAAAGTTGTTTATCTCTTTTTCTTCGGTGCAAATTGTCCTCATTGCCGTGATAACGGACCGGTTACAGAAAACAGAATCCATCAGAATTTTACCGATAATCCCAATTTTATAGCTGTTGGTTTAGACACGTGGAATACAAGCGCCGGAAGTGTTCAGAATTTTAAAAGTGCTACTAATATCACCTATAACTTACTTCTTAATGCCCGACAAAGTCTGGTAGATTATTACGGGAATACATCAGATTATGACAGATCAGTAGTAATTGCGGCAGATGGAACAATAGCTTATCAGGGAACTCAGTTTGTAAACAGAGATATTGAAACTGTTGTGGACGTAATAGAAGAAGAATTAGCAAAATTTTGAGGTGTTATCATGAAAGTAGTTATTTGGCTTTTCGTATTATCGCTATTCATATCCAGCCAGAGTTTAGCGCAGGTTAGCGTAGGAGAAAAAGCTCCGGACTTTACTTTGACATCTTTAGAAAATGAACAAATAGCTCTCTCTGACCTGGATGGAAAAGTAGTTTATATTTTCTTTTTTGGAGCTAATTGTCCTCATTGCAGAGATAACGGTCCCATTACAGAAACCGAAATCTATCTGAATTTTAAGAACGAAAAAAACTTTATTGCATTAGGGATTGATACTTGGAATACATCGGCAGCTACAGTTACCAATTTTAAAAATGTCACAGGAATTACTTATTCACTTTTACTGAATGGTGAAAATGTTCTGGTTGACTACTATGGGAATGCTTCTTCTTATGACCGTTCAGTAGTTATAAATGCAAGCGGTGATATAACATACAAAGGAACCAGCTATGTTAACAATGACTTTGAAGCAGTAAATCAAAATATTGAAGAAGAGCTGGCATTAGCTACCTCAAACGAAGATATAATAACAGAGCTTCCTTCTTCAATAAGTCTTGGACAAAATTACCCAAACCCTTTCAATCCCTCTACCAGTATTTCATATGCTTTAAACGAACCTTCGGAAGTCACTGTTACGATTTATAACATGCTGGGAGTTAAAATCACAACTTTGGAAAACGGGTTCAGATCAGCGGGTGAACATACAGTTACTTTCGATGCTTCTTCTTTAAGCTCGGGCATCTATATTTACAGACTTACAGCGGGAACAACTACACTAACAAAACGAATGACTCTGCTTAAATAAGTGATTTTTAGGTCTGTTCTACCAAAAAAACATCTTTTGCTACAGAGTTTCCAATGGTGGTTTCTTTGTCTTCCAGTTTGATCTTCACAGGTCCGTCAAAAGGGGTCTTTTCCAGAATTGTAACTTTCACACCCGGAATAATTCCACTTTTCTCCAGAAATCGCAATAACTCCGGATCCTGATCTCTTACTCTTCCAATGATATAAGATTCATTTTCTTCGGCATCTGTGATTGCTAACGACGCCATTTCCGGCACTACTCCTTCTTTAGATGGAATTGGATCTCCATGCGGATCATGAGTAGGATCATTTAACAACTCAGCGATCTTATCTTCGAACTGTTCTGAAATATGGTGCTCCAGCTTTTCAGCTTCATCATGTACCTGATCCCATGAATACCCCATCATCTCTTTTAGATATAATTCCAGTAATCTGTGATGTCGAATTACTTCAAGAGCTATCTTTTCTCCCGCTTTTGTAAGCTCGGCTCCTCGATAGGATTTATGATTGATAAGTTGAAGCTTAGCCAGCTTCTTGAACATATTAGTAACGGAAGCCGAAGAAACTGAGAGTGATTCAGCAATATTATTTGTAGTTGCAACAACTCCATCTATTTCTAAAAGATAAATTGCTTTGAGATAATCTTCTACCGACTGGCTTAGACTCATGCTTAATTTTGTTCTTGTTCTAACTTTATTCCTTTCTTTTCCATGTAATCCAGAAAAGGCACTTTTCCGAAAAGATCTTCTGATACGTAATTCATAAGTGGAGAAAATACATCAGCAGGCAGAAATCCGGGTTGTGCGCCGATTATCTTACCTTCAGAATTTAAAAAGTAATGCGTTGGATAAGATGTCAGTCTCAGATATCTGGCTAGCTCATAAGATTTATAAGTTTTTCCATTGAAAACTATTTCTTCCTCTGATTCACCATTGATCTGAACCGGGATAAAATCATCAGATAAAGATTTCTGTACATTCTCTTCAGGGTACGTCTCTTTTCTCATTTTCATACAATAGGTACACCAATCAGCATATCCGAAAATGAGTACTTTTTTACCGCTTTCCTTAGCTTTCTTTTGTGCTTCTTCTAAAGATTGCCATTCTACTCCTGAATCCACTGAAGATTCCTGAGCGAGAGTTGTACCAGCGCTTAAAAATGCCAGCAATAAAGGTATTGTTAGTCTTAAAAATTTCATGCCTAAATATACGAAACTATTTGTTTACAGATGAATCAGCTTTTATAACAACTAGTGTCATGTCATCGTGCTGTTTTGCTACACCTTTAAACTCTTTTACATCACTGATTATTATATTCAGAATGCTGCTCGACGCTCCTTTTCTAACTCCTTTTACAACCTTTTCCAGCCTTTCCTCTCCATAAAACTGATTACTTATATTCATCATTTCTGTAATTCCGTCTGTATAAAGCACGGCTACATCTCCCTCATCCAGCTTAAGTATTGACTCTTCCGTTCCTTTCATGAATAACAAACTACTGGTTACCCCAATACCAATTCCTTTCGACATCAGCCAATCTGTATCTCCATTAGCTCTCACAATCAGCATGGGGTTATGACCGGCCCGGGCAAAAGTAAGTTCTCTTTTATCCGCTTCCAGTATTCCATAGATCATGGACACAAAAGTACCTCGCGTAGCATTTTCCTTGAATAGTCGGTTAAGTTGATTTAAAAGCTCCAATGGTGATAAGATAAGAGCACTTAAACTATGCAGTACTCCTTTTACAAAAGTCATGTAAAAAGCAGCCTGGATTCCTTTTCCACTGACATCCCCAATAGCAATAGCCATTCTGTTTTTACCAAGTGAAATCATATCATAGTAATCTCCACCTGTTTCTTGTGCAGGTTCACATATTCCGGCTATATCGATTCCCGGCAACTGCTCTACTCTTGATGGTAGAAATGTCTTTTGAACAGCTTGAGCAATTTCCAGCTCCTGATCGAGGCGCTGCTCCTTTGCCTGATCTTCTATATAAGTGGGCACATAATCAGGAAGGTCTTTCTTTTCACTTCCTTTGATTACGAAGTAAAAACCCAGAGCAAAGATCGCAAATACCAGTGAGGTAAATATGTAGAACAAATTCTGATCAGGAGAATTAGGTATTATCCAACCGGCTCTGGTTGTAAAAATACCGACAAAAATGAATAACGATAAAACCATCGTCAAAAACCCATACCTGATATAAAAGGCACCGAAAGCAGCTCCAATAGCAAAATTTATGATCAACGAATAATTGAACGGATGAACGTCTAAGGAAATAAAGAATTCCAAAAACAATGCAAATATGAACCCGCTCAGTATAGGAATAAGCCATTTGGTTTTGGTTATCGCGTAAAGCTGATTTCCAAGGATCATCAATAAAGAAATAACCACCAATAAGCTTCCCAGTAAGTTCTGCATCAGTACTGCTATGGATGGAAATGCAAAATTTGATGACTGCAACCTTACATCAGCAGTAATATGAGTTCCCGGGAAAACCTGAACTAATACAGCCCATAGCCCGGCTAACATCCCTGCAATACAAATTGATAAAATAGCTGATCGACCTACCGGCTTATTTTTGAAAAATCCTCTTCTTGCAAGATCCCATGCTTTAAGCTTCTCGGGCCAATACTGACGGGTAACTGAATCACTGATCGATGTCAAAATAAAGAATAAAACAGCTGAAATAGCTCCCAGAATTCCTATTATAAACAAACGATCCGGTAAAGATGCATTCAGAATTGCTTCGCTGCTGAATTCCAGTTCGTTAGCATATCTGAGAAATTGTGTTGCAGAAAACATAAACCCTGCCAATACTGAAATTACAAAAGCAGGCTGAGTATCAATCGCTTTTGCTTTAATTCTGAGATAAAAAATTGAGATCAGCCATATACCCAAGCACAAAAATGTAAATTGAATAATTACATCCATTATATCAGAATATGGACGGGAAGGGATATCAATATCTGCCAAATCAAATGTAATGGCTTTTATTCCTCCCGCAGGTAACAGATCTACCTGGAGCTTTGGAAGAAATCCTAAAACAGAATCCCGGGAAGTTAAAAACAACCTCACAAACCGTAGTCCCTGAGACTGTTGAAATTCTAAAGAATCTCTTCGAAATGAATATTTTTTCCAATACGTATCATTCAAATAACCGGAGACTCCGTTCCATATCTGGTCCTGAGTAAATAAGTCTCCGTCTACAGGAAGATCGGCACCCAACATTTCTGAAAATTTCCTGATCTGTCCGTAGCTTCTATAATCCTCTTCAGTGACAGATTGAAATCTAAGAAGCTCACTTAGAAGCGAATCCTGAATTGCTTTATTTTCAACCGTGGTTTCAAAATTTAAACCCAGTGCCTGACGGATCGTGTTGTTATTATATGGACGAACTTTTAGAATAGCCTCACTACTCATTGAATACGAAAAAATTTCTCCCGCAGGTGTAAGTGAAGCTGAAGAAAATCGGGGTCCTTCGTTATAAAAATCCTCTTTCAGATAATTATCAATACCCCAGTAGAATAAAGGAAAATTCCTCGATTCGGCTTTATCCACTAATTCTTTGAATCCTTTTTTTCCAAACTTATGTTGAAGAGAATCTATGATCCCACGATATGACTCCATTTCAATACGTGGTAACGTGCTGTTGGAATAAACCTGCCAGGAAGTAATTACTGAATCGCTTTTTGAGATAACAGCTTCTTTTGACACACTATTTTTAATAGTAGACATAGAATCCAGATTCGGATAGCTGTAATAAAACCAAACAGCTCCTAAACACCCGATTATTAATAAAAGTAAATCCCTAAAGTGATTATTTGATTCAGAAAACATTTTGAACTATACGCAAAATTTCGAAATGGTTGCAGGAATATGCTTAGATTCATTCGAATTATAAAACCAAACTTGTCATTATATTTATGTGTTTGATCGCATTTTCGTATAAAACTCATCCTCGCTACAAATTAATAGTTGCAGCAAACAGAGATGAATTTTATCAGCGTCCGACAAGGAAAGCTCAGTTTTGGGTTGAAGAAGGTCTCCCGAACATACTCGCGGGTAAAGATCTGAAAGCCAATGGAACCTGGATGGGAGTTTCCAAAACAGGAAAATGGGGAGCGCTTACTAACTACAGAGATCCTTCAAATATCAAAGAAAACGCCCCTACAAGAGGTGATTTGGTTTTAGACTTTTTCAAATCCGGTGTAAGTGAACAGGAATATTTACAAGAGATCAGAAAAACAGCTGAGGAGTATAACGGGTTCAATCTTCTTATAGGAAATAAAGATTCACTTTTCCATTTCTCAAATCAAAACAACTTGATCACTGAAGTAAAACCCGGAATTCATGGGGTCAGTAATGCTCTTCTGGATACGAATTGGCCAAAATTAGATCATGCAAAAAAAGCACTGAAAGATGTTACTTCTAACGAAGACTTTTCAAAAGAAGAACTTTTTAATATTCTAAAAAACAGCGAAACCGCTCCGGATGATAAGTTACCTTCTACTGGAATTCCCTATGAATGGGAAAAAGCTGTTTCTTCCATCTTCATAAAAACAGACAATTACGGAACCTTGTGCTCCACCCTTCTTTTAGTGGATTATGATGGCAATGCTGAATTTACTGAACGCAGATATGATTCAAGCACCGGTGAAATTATTGATGAAAATACTTTTAAACTGGTTTTTAGTTAAAAATCGACGTTTATTCACACCACTTTATGTTTTATTCAGTTTAAGAATCAACTTTTACTTTTACCATGACCTATAAATACGACCGACCGACACTTCTTCAATCGTTTATTCCGATCATATTTTTGATCGTTGCGTTATTCATCAATGTTCGTATTTACGGAGACGCTTCTCTCGATGGTTCCAATCAAATTATTTTGATGCTTTCTGCCGGGGTTGCTTCGCTTGTAGCACTTGGTTTGGGTATTAAATGGACTGAGATCAGGCAAGGAATCGTTGACAGCATCAGTTCCGCAATGTCATCTATGATCATTTTATTGCTCATTGGGTCTCTTGCAGGAACCTGGTTATTAAGTGGAATTATTCCTGCTATGATCTATTACGGATTACAGATCCTGAATCCTTCTATTTTCTTGGTTGCAGCCTGTGTGGTTTGTGCAATTGTTTCTGTAGCAACAGGCTCATCATGGACTACTTCTGCAACCGTTGGTATCGCTTTGGTCGCTATTGGAACAGTATTAAAGATCCCTGTAGGTATGGTTGCGGGTGCAATTATATCGGGCGCTTATTTTGGAGATAAGATGTCTCCTCTTTCTGATACAACCAATTTAGCTCCTGCAATGGCCGGAACAGATCTGTTCACACACATTAGATATATGGCATATACTACCATTCCGTCTATTTCTATTGCATTGGTAATCTTTCTTATTCTGGGTTTTGTGAAAGGAGGAAATGTAGAAATTGCAGAAACCCAAGTAATTCTTGATGCTATTTCGGGTAAATTTGAAATCAATTTTTGGTTATTCCTGGTGCCAATCATTATGGTAGTATTGATCTCTAAGAAAATGCCGGCTATTCCTGCTATTTCAGTGGGAGCTTTACTAGGCGCTGTATTTGCATTGATCTTCCAACCCAATTTAGTTCAGGAAGTAGCTCAGTTTGGTGAAGGAACTTGGGAAAAAGGTTTCGTTGGTATTATGACTTCCATGTATGGAGACATCAGTTTTACTACAGATAATGAAATCGTGGACGGTCTTTTAAGCTCGGGCGGTATGCACGGGATGCTTGGAACAGTTTGGTTGATCTTGTCTGCTATGATCTTTGGTGGAGTGATGGAACGCAGTGGGATGCTTAAGCGAATTGCTGAAGGCGTTATCAGTGGAATTAACTCTGCCGGTGCTTTAATAGCCACAACGGCAGGAACTTGTGTATTCTTCAATATTACAGCGTCTGATCAATATCTTGCCATTGTAGTTCCGGGACGAATGTATGCGGATGTATTTAAAGAGAAAGGATTGGCTCCTGAAAATTTAAGTAGAACACTGGAAGATTCCGGAACCGTTACCTCTGCTTTAATTCCCTGGAATACCTGCGGAGCTTATCATTCCAAAGTACTTGGTGTGGATACTTTTACTTATCTGCCATTTGCTTTCTTCAATCTCATAAGTCCGTTTATGACGGTGATCTATGGTGTATTTAAGATCAAGTTGAGAATGCTGAAAGACGTTAAACCACAAGACGCTTAGTAATTCTGATAAATAAACCAGAGAATCTCATCCATTTGAGCTTGTACTTCTCTGGTTGAGATCACATAGTTATTATTCATAAAACTGAAGATTAATTTCTTCCCTGATCTCGTGATCACATAACCACTCAGACAATGGTTATTACTTAGCGTTCCCGTTTTTGCAAACACATAAGGTTCTCCTCCATCTTTGTTAGCGTACAATCTTCTGATCGTACCTTGTTTACCACCTTGAGGAAGAGCATCTAACAGCTGAGTTTCTTCTACTTTTTCATCAAGCTTTTCTAAAAGAGTAACCATGCTTCTTGGAGTGAACAGGTTATATCTGGATAAACCTGAGCCGTCTCTCCAGTTAGCTTCATCAGGCAGATCACTTAAGAAATTATCTTTCACATATCGGATCCCTGCAGAACTGTTCAATTCATCCCCAACCACTCCCGATATCATCAACAGGATCTGTTCTGCTAACAAGTTATCGCTGGGAAGAAGCATTTTTTTGTACAGTGAATCAGAATCCATGCTGTAGATCATTTCGTGATCTGAAGGAAGCTTGGCTTTTGGTAGATATTCTACTCTCTTCTTCAACGTATCAGAAAGTAATTCCACGATCAGCTGCGGTGAATAGTGAAAAGGTTTATCCGTCTCATACCTGGAAGTATCCGAAGTGAACGCATATTCAAATTCATTACCAACCCTATCTCTTTCAAGTACAAACCTGCCGTTATCGCTTAAAACTCCTTCGTCGATATATTTATTAAAGATCTTAGGATTGATCAGATATTCCCCGTTTTCTTTAGCAAGATGATATTCTTCAATGTGCTCAATGGTCACTCTCGCAACATTCCCGTAAATAGGAAACGGGCTCTTTTCAGCAGAATAATAGGAATTGTAATCAGCCCACGACCATCCGGGCCCAAGATTTTCGTCATTGAAATTACTGTCCGAGAAATACAGATTCCCCTCAAATGAACTCAGGAAATCGTATATATCTTTTGTACCAAAATCAGGATGAAGAAAAGAAGGATCTCCTGTTCCCCAAAAGGTCAATGAGTCTCCTTTAATTGTATACTTCAAAGCAGGAATTCGATCTCCCAATACATTCAACCCCGCAAAGTAAGTAAACAGCTTTGTATTGGAAGCAGGGATCATATACTTGTTTTCATTTTCAGCGTAGATCGTAGAATCACCTTCGGAATCGTAAAGCATGAATCCGGTTATTGTTTTTCTGAACGTATCAGAATCTTCAAAGATCTGAGATAATTGCTCTGTTTTACCAAGGTCTTTTGTCTCACTGTCTGAAGTTTCATTTTCAGCTACTTTTTCTACGGAAGTACAGCTTACCAAAACCAACAATGAGCCCAGAATATATTTCTTCATAAATTTCGTCTGCTTAAATATTTATAAGAGTGAGTTACAATAAAAGATATCACACTTAATTGCCATTTGTGCTTATTGTGATCTGAAGATTTAAAATTTCCCTTCAGCTTATAATCTTTTTACAGCTGTAATTTTGAAATGCTTTTTTAAGTGAGGACTTTCTTACATCAAAAAACTAAACGGATTTACATGATGAAAATTTCAGTCCGGGTTTTGAGCTTTACCATGCTTGTTGGTTTATTTTTTATTCCTGCATCAGCTCAGGCCCAAACAGGGTACAGTTCTTATTCAGAACTGACGAATAAAATGAAGGCGTTAAATAACGCCAACAAAAATATAACGGAACTGACATCTGTTGCTAAGACAAAAGGCGGCAAAGATGTTTGGTTACTAACCATAGGCTCAGGAGATGTGAAAAATCATCCCGGAATTGCTGTAATTGGCGGTGCAAAAGCCTCGCATATCTTAGGAACGGAACTCACACTACGATTTGCAGAACAGCTTTTATCGACAGCAAACACTGAGGAAACAAAAGCACTTTTAGCTTCGACAACGTTCTATGTATTTCCTCAAATCAATCCTGATGCTGCTACTCAGTATTTCGACAAACTGAAATATGAGCGTGACGGCAACATGACTTCAACAGATGCCGATCGTGATGGGTTTTATGATGAAGACGGTTTTGATGATCTGAATGGAGATAATTTTATTACAATGATGCGTGTAGCTGACAAAACCGGTAGTTGGACCATGCACAAAGATGATCCCAGAGTAATGGTAAAAGCTGATGCGGATAACGGTAAAAAAGGTTCTTACAAAATGTTTACCGAAGGTCGTGACAATGACGAAGATGGCAAATTCAACGAAGATGGTGAAGGTGGAGTAAATATCAATCAAAACTTCTCCTATGACTTCCCTTATTTCAAACCCGGATCAAGTGAAAACCCTGTATCAGAAAATGAAACTCGTGGAGTACTAGACTTCCTATTTGAAGAAGCCCGCAATACTTTCGCTGTTATCTCATTCGGACCGGAGAACAATCTGTCTGATCCGCTTAAGTTTAACAGAGGCGCCGCTTCTAAACGAGTAGTTTCAGGTTGGTTATCTGATGATATTACCGTTAATAAAATGGTTTCTGATCTTTATAACGATAAAACCAATCTTGGTAAAGCTCCTTCAGGTGACCCTCAACAAGGAGATCTGTTCCAATGGGCTTATTACCACTACGGAAGATTCAGTTTCAGTACTCCGGGTTGGTGGACTCCCGAAGTGAAAGACGAGGACGGAAAAGCTCAAAAATTTGATAATGATCATGTTAAGCATTTAGCATGGGCAGAAGCTGAGGGACAGGATGTTTTTGCAGAATGGACTGAGATCGATCATCCTGATTTTCCGAATCAAAAAGTTGAAGTGGGTGGAATCAAACCATTTATTATGATGACACCTCCTGCAAACATTCTGGATTCATTAGCAGAAAGTCACACTGATTTCATCATGGAAATTGCTTCTATGAAACCAATGGTTGAACTAGTGAACTTCAAATCAGAAAACGCGGGAAAAAATCTTACCCGTATTACCGTTGACGTTTATAACGGCGGAAGCTTTCCGACAGCTTCACAATTGGGACAACGTAATAATTGGGTTCGAAGAGTTATGACACAGATCAAACTTGGAAACAACATGAGTCTTATAAGTGGCGATGTTCAGGATTTTGATCGTTCAATTCCTGCTGATGGCTCCGTAACCAAAACCTGGTTAATTCGAGGTTCCGGAAAAGTTACTATTACATCCGGCTCACCGATGACAGGATTTTCAACCAAAGAACAAACCATTAAGTAACAGAATCATGAAAAAATTTAGATATACCCTACTTACTGCTTTTGTTTTTGGTTTGATGATAATGACTTCAAACACAGCAAAAGCTCAACTTACTGACGGTGTATTCCCTGCAGCAGGAACACCTTCCAATCCAAAAGTGGAAGCAACCTGGAATCACTATTACAATTATCAGGGAATTAGTGAACTCACAGAACGTATCGCAAAAGCATATCCTGATCTTGCCAAAAGAAGTTCTATTGGTAAATCTTATGAAGGTAAAGACATTTGGATGTTGACGGTTTCTAACTTCAAAAACGGAGATCCGGACAGAAAGCCTGCGATTTATATCGATGGAAATATCCACTCGAATGAAATTCAGGGAACGGAAATATCATTGTATACTGCATGGTATTTAACAGAGTCTTTTGGAGAGGTGAAGTTTATAACCGAACTCTTAAATGACAAAACATTCTATATAGTGGCCACCATCAACCCGGATGCACGCGAGCATTATATGACGGAACCAAACACCGGAAGTTCCCCTCGATCAGGTTTGAAGCCAATCGATGATGACGGTGACGGACTTGTAGATGAAGATCAACCTGATGATCTGGATGGAAACGGAAGTATCACTCAAATGCGTCGCAAAAATCCTCGTGGAAATTTCAGAGCTCATCCTACTTATCCAAACATGATGGTTCGCGTTCCTGATGATGAATTCGGTGATTACGAATATCTGGGTTCAGAAGGAATCGATAACGATAATGATGGAAGAATCAACGAAGATAGAGTTGGTTATTACGATCCAAACCGTGACTGGGGCTGGAACTGGCAACCAAATCACATTCAGGGCGGAGCGCATAAATATCCGTTTTCTCTTCCTGAAACCAGAGCAGTTATGGATTTTGTAATGGAGCGACCAAATATTGCAGCTGCTCAAAGTTATCATAACTCAGGCGGAATGATCCTTCGTGGTCCCGGTGTGGCTGAAGACATCAGTACATACAATCGCCAGGATGTTCAGGTTTATGACGCCATTGGCGAAATGGGCGAGCGCTTGATTCCTGGCTACAGATACCTTGTAGTTTATGATGATCTGTATGATGTATTTGGAGGCGAACTGGATTGGTTTTACGGAGTTCGTGGAGTATTCACCTATTCCAATGAGCTGTGGACCAGTTACGAAATGTTCCAAAGCAACGACCGATCAGCTACCGATTCTTATGAGTTCAACAAGTATTTACTGTTCGGTGATGCGATGCAGGAATGGACGGAATATGACCACCCACAGTATGGAAAGATCGAGATCGGTGGATTCAAAAAGAATTTCGGACGAGCACATCCCGGATTCTTACTGGAACAAGGCGCTCACAGAAATATGGCGTTCACAATCTATCATGCATATCACACTCCTAAACTTACCATTGATGAGATCTCTGAAAAGAATCTTGGTGGTGGTTTAAGAGAAGTAACTGCCGTAGTAACCAACAGTAGACTGATGCCTACGCACGCAAGTATCGATGTTAACAACAAGATCATGCCACCGGATATCATCAGTATTGAAGGTGCAACTGTTGAAGCAGGAATGATCGTTACGAACCGAGATCTGAATCAAACTACCGAACAGAAATTCAGACCGGAGCGAATTGAAGTAGCGAATATCCCGGGAATGAGTTCAGTAACCGTTCGCTGGATCATCAGCGGTGGAAGCAACTATACTGTAAAAGTAGACAGCCAGAAAGGAGGCGTTGTTTCTAAGAAGAAGTAATAACACTTTCTGAACATTTTAAAGGCTCTTGGTCATTGATCGGGAGCCTTTTTTATTTACGCTAATACTTCTTTTTATAGTCATTCTGAGCGATAGCGAAGAATATACAAAGCTCGTTATCGTGCAGATCCTTCGGAAGTATCCTAAGGATGACTTTTCTTCTCTAGTGCATGAAATATTAAAGAAATAAATACGTCATCCCGAACTTGTTTCGGGATCTTTGTGGAGACCAAATTCTTAGATAGCCACAATAAATTTGAACAAAGACTATTGACATCAAGTAAAAAAATATAGCCATAGCGTAAGATCCTGAAACAAGTTCAGGATGACCTAACTAACTACCCCAATTTCTCCAAAGCTACATCAATCCTACTCATAACTTCATCTTTGCCAAGAAGCTCTAAAGAAGCAAACAAATCAGGCCCAAAACCTTGTCCCGTTACCGCAATCCGAAGTGGCATCATCAGTTTTCCAAAACCAACTTCATGTTCTTCGATGGTTTCTTCAAGCTTGGATTTCAGGGTAGCTGCTTCAAATTCGTTATCAGATAGCGCTTCAACTTTTTCTTTATACGAAGTCACTAATCCTGCACTGTCGTCTTTCCATTTTTTGAGAGCGTTCTCATCGTATTCTTTCGGAGCTTCAAAGAAGAATGACCCCATTTCTACAAATTCATCTACTCTAGAAACGCGTTCGTGCAGTAAACCTACTACGGTTTCTAAGTACTCTTCATCTTTGGTATCAAATCCTGCATTTTCAGCTAATTCTTTTACTCTTGGAAGTAAGTCAGCAACAGAAGTCTCGCGAATGTAATGTTCGTTGTACCACATCAACTTCTTGTAATTGAATACCGCACCACCTTTACTCACGCGATCAAGTGTGAACAGCTCACACAATTCTTTCATATCATGGATTTCAGAATCATCACCCGGACTCCATCCCAAATACGCTAAGAAATTGATCAATGCTTCCGGCTCGTAGTTTCCGGCTATATAATCTTTGGTATTTACCGGGATTCCTTCGCTTTCTGCTTTTCTTTTGGAAAGCTTTCCACCGCTTGGACTCATGATCAAAGGCAGATGTGCCATCGTTGGCGGCTCCCATCCAAAAGCATTATATAACAACATGTGCTTTGGAGCTGAACTCAGCCATTCTTCACCACGGATTACGTGTGTGATATTCATCGTATGGTCATCCACTACATTCGCTAAATGATAGGTTGGCATTCCGTCCGATTTCATCAACACCTGATCGTCCAATCCAGCTGTTTCAAAAGAAACTACTCCGCGAATAAGATCTTCAAACTTTACGGTTTCTCTTCTCGGTACTTTTAAACGGATCACATACTCATCGCCGTTTTCCAGCTTTTTTTCTACTTCATCCTGAGGAAGCGTCAAACTGTTTTTCATGGACTGACGGGTGATGGAATCGTAGCTCGGAGATGGATTTCCGGAAGCCTTCAATCGCTCTCTCATCTGATCGATCTCTTCGGTAGTATCGAATGCATAATACGCATGACCACTTTCTATCAACTGCTTGGCATACTTGTGATACATTTCCTTACGCTCACTCTGTCGATACGGACCAACTTTTCCGGGATTGGTCGGACCTTCATCGATCGTCATTCCGGCCCATTCCAAAGAATCGATAATATCCTGTTCGGCTTCTTCTACATAACGAGATTGATCGGTGTCTTCAATTCTAAGAACAAAAGTTCCGCCATGATGTTTGGCAAACAGATAATTATATAATGCCGTGCGGAGACCGCCGATGTGAAGAAATCCTGTTGGTGATGGAGCAAAACGTACGCGAACGCTCATATTTTCTAACTAAATTTTGATGAATTCTATTATTTCTAAGTTCTAAAGATAAGGAATAATAAGGTTCAGAATCAGGCATTCATTTTAATAGAGCGACTATAACACTTTTGCACTTTAACACTTACCTTTTGTGTTAAAGTGTTATGGTGTTATAGCTCTATAAAATTATGATTCTGACGATTCTTACACCCCAATTTGCTCCTAATCTCTATGACTTGGCTTCTATGCTGAAAGCAGATCGGGTTATCTTTACGGATTTGGAAAAATGGTCTCGTAAAGGGAGAACGCATCGGGCGGAAATTAGAAATGAAGAGGATTCTCAGTGGATCAACCTTCCAGTAGTTTCAGAAGATCGTAAAAAAGCCATCAAAGATGTACGACTAGATCATGATCAGCAATGGTTTGAGCCTTTCTGGAATGCCATCCTTCACAATTATAGAAACGCTACTTACTTCGATCATTTTGAAGATGAACTCTATCATGACATTCAACAAGCGAATGAATTTGAGTATTTGATGGAGTTCAATCTCTACTTCTTTGAGCGATTACTTCGCTATCTGGAAATTGAAATTGAGTATGAGCTTGCCGGCAAAATAGATTGTTACAGTACTTTTCCGGATGAGACTAAGAAAAACTTATCTGCTGATGCTTTATATCTGGAGCATCAATCCAAAAACTATCAACGTCAAAGCAAGCAAGCAGAAACAGCCCTTGGTAAACATCCTATTTACAATCAAGCTTATCCCGGATTCGTAGAAGGTTGTTCAGTTCTGGATCTGCTCTTGAATAAAGGCGTTGAGAGTTTCAGAATTTTAGAGAAATTGTGACCTTCAATCCCTATCATCCGTCATGAAAGAAGAAAACTCAACCACCAACTGGACAAAGATCTACACAGCTGTTTTTATAACAGGAATTGTGTTTATCCTGATCTTTTGGATTTTTACTTCCCTTTTTAATTTACCCTGATTATTTAACCCACTCGGGTAAAACACCTATTTCAATTCCAAATACCCAACTTACCAGTGTTAAAGAGGCGAGAGTAAGCAGTAGTATAAACATAAGATTGAGCCATAATCCTGCTTTAGACATTTCAGGAATACTTATTTTTCCACTTCCGTAAACAATTGCATTCGGGGGTGTAGCAACCGGAAGCATGAAAGCACAGCTTGCACCCAATACCGTTGGGATCGCCAGTAAAAATGGATTTTCACCCAATCCAATAGCAACGGAAGCTAAAATTGGCAAAAATGCCGCTGTAGATGCGGTATTACTTGTCATTTCTGTCAGGAATACGATCAGCGCAATTACAATTAAAATGATCAAAATGATCGGCCAGGTATTCAGACTTCCAATTCCCGAACCAATCCATGTTGCCAGTCCGGTACTACTTATAGCTGATGCCATACTCAACCCTCCACCAAAAAGAATTAACACTCCCCATGGCAATCGTTTTGTATCAGACCATTTAAGCAAAAATCGGTTCTCTTCTGAATTTGCAGGGATCATAAAAAAGGCAACGGCTGCGCCGATCGCAATTCCAGCATCCGACAAGCCAGGTATTACCGAGGACAGCAACGGCCTGAACATCCACAACAATGCAGCGGAAACAAACACTACGGCTACTTTCTTTTCCTGATTGGAAATATTACCAAGCTTCTCCATTTGGGATTGAATTAGTTCTTTCCCGCCGGGCAATTCTTTGATCTTAATCGGATAAACAAATTTTGTAAGTATAAAGTACATCAGTGGCAGTGATACAAGCATGATCGGCACACCTACCATCATCCAATCCAAAAAACTGATTTCTATATTATAGTTTTCAAGTACGAATCCAGCCAATAATGCATTTGGAGGTGTCCCAATCAAAGTTCCCATACCTCCAATATTGCAAGCGTAAGCAATAGTAAGAACTAAAACGATCTCGAAGTTGATCTTAGCAGATTTATCGTTCTTGTCCAGCAACTCCAAAATTGACATAGCAATGGGGAGCATCATAATTGCCGTTGCCGTATTACTTACCCACATACTCAAAAAAGCGGATGCGATAATAAATCCAATAATAATTGAAGATGGTTTGATCCCTACATAATTTACAATAGAAATCGCTATTCGTTTATGCAGATTCCACTTCTCCATCGCCAGTGCAATAACGAACCCTCCCATAAATAAAAAGATAAGCGGGTTTGCATAAGGGCCTGTTGCATCCCCAATACTGAATACACCCAGAACAGGAAAAAGTACAATAGGCAGCAGTGCTGTTGCAGAAATTGGGATAGCTTCCGTTATCCACCAAATACCCATTAGAATAGTAACTGCAGCTGTTTTCCAGGCAGCATCAGAAAGTCCTTCCGGAACAGGTAAAAAAAGGAGGATCACAAATACCAGTATCCCACCAATTAAGCCTGCTCTTTTCCCTAAATCTTGCATAAAATTATATTGCTAAAGTTACTTTTCTGCAGGATAGTTTTCTTTTTCCATCCAATATTCCAGATAAGGTACATTATAAATACTTGTCCAGCCAAAAACTCTTAAACCGTTAGTTATCTGCCAGATAGGAGGCCTTCTTGCTCCCGGGTCTTTTGGGAAATTACTTGCTTCTTCCAAAGCATCTGCCAGGATCTTTTGATTTTGATATGAATTAAAATCCTGGACCAGTTCTTCGGTTTTTAAATATCGGGCCCGGCTAACTGCTTCATCAAGTAAACTCTTTTCACCGGAATATTCATATCCTAAAACCAAGCTGCTTATTGAAGATAGGTATGATTCCATGTCATGATTAAGTGGAGGGACATCTCTGAGAGTTCTTGCATGATCTACTACTGCGTCTTTTACTTCCTGACTACCGGTGAACTGATAGTATTTACGTAAACCATTACTAGCGTAAACCTGAGCATATCCGTATCGGTTAATTACCAACTCTCCTCCCTGATCAGGATGTTTTTGTAATTCAAGCATTAAGTTTACCCGGTCTTCCAGTTCTTTATAGTATTTCTCTGACTTTGTTGCGTCGTAGATCTCAGCTAAGTTCCACACAGACAGATACAGTCTTCTTCCTCTTAATCCGTGATCACCAAAAACCCTTTTCATGTAATAATCTCCTGTCTGTTTAGCTACTTCAAGACCTCTGTGGTTGCCATCTAAATAGTATGAAGTAGTCCATCCGGGAACCCATACATGTGCACTCAATAGTGATGTATAGTGCTGTGATGCGTGCCTCCGTCCCATACCTACATAAGGCGATCCTTCAGGAAGGTCCTCATTTTGAAAAGCGTGCAACGATTCATTTGTATCTCCAAAATAAACCGGATCCTTAGGCCAATGAATATTATCAACATCCATTGTGTGTGCACTCGCTGCTTTTGCTGTTTTATAATACATGGGGTTTCCTGTTCTCATAAACTGTAACCACCACATATAATCATTCCCAGGCTCATTATTTGTCCACTGAAACCACTCATACCCATAAAAATAGGTCAGGTTATCACCGTAGTTAAGCATACCGAACCAAGGTTCCCACTGTTGATTGAACTGCATCCAGTTCAACTTATAATCTATACCTCTTTCATATGCAGCGTACTTATCAAGGCTCTCTGTCATTTTACCAAATGCTTCACTTTCAGCATACCATTCCGGAGAAGCGTGAGTTACCGGTGAGTCCATAAAGCGTTGTACATCTTTTGAAATATCTTCGACTGCACTTTTCTTATGGAAGTTAAATACCATCTCTGTTGTTTTAGCCAGACCTTGAGCAAAATTGGCGATCATACCGCTATCATTATCGCTGTCTTTTCTTGCAAAACTCATAGGGTCTACAGACGGTGTCCAGATGTAGGCTGTTACTTTATTGTTATTTCCATCTACTGCAATCTCTTTCGGATATTCTTCAAAGAAGCTTTGAAAACTAACAGTAACTCCCCACTTGTTGTCTGAAATATCTAACCATCCCGGCGATCTTTCTTTCTTCATATCAGTAGTGCCGTCAACATTTATCGTTGAACTGAATTCATTCTCCATTCTTTCCTCGGGAGATGAATTTTTAAGTTCCGGAATTTGAGATGTGTTCGGTCCTGTTTGCAGAACTGATGCAAAATCAGATAAAGGACTTTGAACTACTGTGCTTGTTGAAGTATCCCACCATTTACCGTCATAGTAAGCTGAGGTTACCGTCCTTGATTCATCCATATTATATTTCAGAGATAAACCGGTAGCTTCAATTCTGTCATTTGGTTTTGTGAATCCGGCATCTTTCCTAAGTATAGATTCATCAATTATTTTACCGTTTTCGGTTGCAATGGCTTCATACTCTCCTTCTTGTTTCTTATGCTGATCGGGTTCTCCGGTGTATACAAATGTATGTTGAACTTTTATATAGCTCTTACCGGCATAAGCATGAATTCTGGTTGTAAAAGGAGCTTTATTGTTGTCACCACGCTTGTATTCATATTCTCCTTCAATACGGATAATGGCATGCAACGGACCTGTTCCTAACTCTTTTACTGTTTTCAGTACTACCGCTTTTGACTTGTCTATTCCTGCATCGTCAAGAAGATCCAGAAAAGAACTTCTTCCAGCTTCTCCCATTGCTATGATATCATCATCTGTAAATCCATCTCCATCAATATCCAGTTCTACCTTATCAAGAAAACCACTGCCTGCCGGAGAATTTTGAAACCCGCCACCTTCACCTTTATTTACTACAAACCTGAGAGGGCCTGTGTTTATTTCAACCTCACCATTCTGTCTTTGGTTATTCCGTATTACTAATTTCTGATCATAATCCCGGGCATTTCTTATTTCATTTCCATACTCAACGCTGTATTCATTTCCCTCTTCTGTAAAAAAGAACACCCAAAGCCACTTTATACTGTTATCAGAAGGTTCCCATGTCGTAACTTTAGTGATTTGAGAAGGAACTTCATTTCCATTGTTGTCTAACACTCTTACACGGTCAGGAGAATACAAATCGCCTTCAGGAACAGGGACTCCAAAAAGCTGAGGCGTTCCCGGTGTATTATTTTCTACAGTTATAGGGATCAAAGTTGAATCGGATGGCATTGTACAGCTCAAAAAGGCTAGAACAACTCCCACAAATAGAAATCTTTTACCGCTTAATTTTAATAATGATGATTTCATGACATTCCTAGTTATTTAGAAACTGATGGTCTAATACAAGCGCTGCTGCCCCTAATACCGCGACCGATTTCCGTTCTGTAGTTTTAATTTTTAAATTTCTGATGGAGTTTGGATAGGCAAAATCTTCCATAGCCTTGAACATACTTTCTTGAAAAAAAGAAAAAGCTTTTGAAACGCTTCCGCCCAGAACTATCACCTCCGGATCATATGCATACATAATCACTTTCACTGCATTTCCGAGGTGTGCACCAAATTCATTATAAGCTTCCATAGCCTCTCTGTCTCCTTTTTGGGCTCTGTTAAAAAGCTCTTGTCCAGTTGTATTTTTATGAATCTCAAAAAACTGTCCTGAACAATAGTGCTCAAATATTGAATCTTTATAAGGAAGCATTCCCACTTCTCCTGCTCCGCAGTTATTCCCGGAATACAAGATATTGTTAAGTATTAATCCGGAACCAAAGCCCGTACCCAAAATCAAGCCCACAATAGATTTATAGTTTTTCGCTTCGCCAAAGTATTTTTCGCCGAGTGTAAAACAATTAGCATCATTGTTAATGAAAACCGGTTTGCCAAATTCTTCTTCCAGAATTTCTTTAAGGGGAACCTCTTTCCATGAAGGAATATTCTGAACATCATAGACAATCCCTTTTTCTACATCCACTACACTTGGAACTCCTATTCCGATTGCTTCAATATTTGAGTTCCATAAATTTGAAATCATCTCTTTAATCTGATTAATCAGTAATTCAGCATTTTCTTTCCCAGAGATAGGTTCTGAAATCATTTCTTCAATCTCATCATCAAGAATACAAGCTGCTCTTACATTCGTACCACCTAAATCAATTCCTATAAGAGTTCCCGTGCTCAAGACTCTCCTCTCTCTTTTATTTCTAATTGATGTTATTCTTTACCGGCAAAATCGATGGTTTTATTATTTACCAGAGGTTTAGCCCAAAAACCAATACTTAGTATGTATCCAAAAGCGATAAATAAAAATAACATACCTACTCTCAACCCGAACATATCACCAATAGAACCAACAATAAGCGGCACAACAGCACCCCCTGCAATTCCTGTTACTAAAATCCCGGAGAAGGTTCCATGATGTTCCTCAACAGAGTTGAGTGCAAGTGAAAAAATAATTGGCCACATAACAGCAATAAAGAAACCGATCGCGGGAAATGCGTAGAGTGCAATTTCTCCACTACCAAATAATGCTGTAGCCAAACAAAGAAGTACCATTGAAGTGAAGCCCACCAGAATTTTCTTACTGTCCATGATCTTTAATAAAAACAGTCCCAGCACGGTACCTGCTGTCATCATTCCCCAAAACCATGAAACCGTAGTTGCACCTGTCGTTTGTGGATCATATCCGTGATATGAAGACAAAAATTCCGAGATCCAGTTTGCAACGCCTTGTTCTGCACCTACATATGCGAATATTCCCAAAAAGAACAATATTACTTTTTTGTTCTTCAGCATTTCCAGATGTGTTTCTAAAGCTCCAACTTTTTCGTCTTCGTTTTTAAGTACTTCAGGAAACTTGGACAGAATAATTACAATCACCATCAGGATAGAAACCAATGCAAAAATCAAATACAAAGAGATCCAGGGAAGTTCTGGTGGAACTAAGTCTGACAGTATTGATAAGAAGAAACCCATATCATCTGTCCCGATATTCAATACCAGATAGGAATACACTAACGGGCTTAAAAAGGATGCCAGTCCAAAGAAAAGCTGAGCCATAACAGAGTTAAAAGCAAAATTTTCTTCGCCTCCCGAAACTCTTAATAATGGATTTATTGCAACCTGCAACATTGCCATCCCGGACCCGATAAAAAACAGTGACAATACCGCTACAATATATTGCGGGAACACAGCAAATAATAAGGCACCGGAAAAAGCGATCAGAAAAGCCAAAATCATGACTTTTTTCTCACCATATTTTTCAATCAATATTCCTGATGGAATCGACATTACTCCATATGCTATAAAGAAAGCAAACGGAAGTACGGCAACCAAAGTAAGACTTAAATCGAAGTCCTCAATAATTTGAGGAACTAAAGGCCCGATTATATTTGTCAAAAACGATATAACAAAAAATGTTAATACAATAAGCCCAACTAAATAACGATTGCGTTCCATAATGTGATTCTAAAAGGTTAAATAAGTCTTTACTGAAAAGGATATTCCAACACGTCGATTGAGATTTATATCCCAAATAATAAAAATAAGCCGGAGACAAATGCAGACTCCGGCTTATAAAGCTACACTTTACTGATGTTCTGGGTTTTGCGTCATATCATCCGGAGACGCATCAATTGCTGCCTGAGGTATTGGAAACAATAAAGTAACCTGGGCTTCAGGGATTCCTAAATGAGCCGACATCACAGATTTAGCTGCATCAAATCTTTTAAGATCAGCCCATCGCTTATTTTCAAAAGCAAATTCAACTCTTCTTTCCTGAAGTAGTTTTTCTTCGAAAGTACCTCCTGCCGGTGTCCGATCAACGCCCCCTAAATCCGCACGATCTCTGACTTCGTCAATAAGGTCATATGCAGCATCAGATTCACCTAAAGCTTCTGCAAGATTCAATAAAACCTCAGCATAACGAAGTTCCATCCAATTATTATCGCCATCGGAAGATACAGTTGGGTTACTGATAAACTTTCTTACCCAGGGATTAGCCGGATCTGTTGTATCAATAGTAGCATCAAATCTTTCATCTCCGGCTTCATAAGCTCCGATAATATCATCTGTTACATTTTGAGGTGCTCCACCTCCACCAACACCACCAAAACCAAGAGGTGTGTAGTTATCTGTATAAGAACTGCCTTCTCCAACATTGCCGGTTATATATTCTATTTCAAAAATAGATTCTATGTTACCTTCATTTGCAGCGCCCCACAGATTAGAATAGTCGGGAACCAGTTCAAACTGCATTGAATCCACCACTCTTTGAAGAGGAGCAACTGCGGCAGAGTTATTGCCGTTGGAAAGATGCACTCTTCCTAATAAAGAAGCGGCAGCCCACTTTGTGATTCTTCCGGTTTCAGGTAAAAGATCTTCAGCCATAGCAAGATCAATCGCGATTTGATCATATATTGCTGTTGCACTTACCTGATTTACTTCAACATCAGGGGAGGTGACCTCTTCTAGTTGCAGCGGCACATTTCCGAATATTACTGCCATATGGTAGTAAAGTAACGATCTGATAAAGTATGCTTCTCCTTTAATCTGATCCCGAACTGTTTCATTATCAAAGCTGGCATCGTCTATTCTTGCAATAATATTATTGGTTCCTGCAATAACCTTATATACTGCGTTATACGTTGCCGATATCTCTTCACCCGATGGTAAATCAGTAAAAGTATCCAGTTGCTCCAGACTTGCAGCCAGGCCGGTTGCTCCACCGCCGTTGGCACCATTATCGGCCCTCATCTCCATAAACAAAACAAAGTTTACTCCAAATGTTTCCCTGCTTTGCAGTCCATCCAAAGCACCTCGAATTGCCAGCTGGAAATCCGTTTCATTTTTGTAAAAATTGTTGACGTTTCTCTCTGTAAGAGGTCCCAGGTTTGTAAAATCATCTCCGCATGAAATAAATAAAAGCGGAATGAACAGTGTTAATATTAGTTTCTTCATAATGTCTCCTGTTATAAGTATGCTTTTAAAATTCAAGGTTGATACCAAGTTGAACTGTTCTGGCAAGCGGATATGCACCGTAATCCTCACCAGGTGTTAGACTGCTTGATGACTGCAAGTTTACTTCAGGATTAAATCCTATGTAATCTGTAAAAATCGCTAAGTTTGTTGCAGAAATATAAATTCTTGCCTTCCTCGCAATATTATTCAGCTTTTCTACCGGCAAATTATATCCGATCTGAATATTCTTTAAGCTAACATAGCTACCATCCTGAACCTGATATGATGACGCCCTGTTATTATTTCCGTGTGTTCCGGTGCTTCTGTCTGCACGCGGATACTTTCCGTTTCCGGGGTCACTTTCAGAAATCCATCTGTCATTCAGCACAGCATAAGAATTGAAATTTGCTTCACCGTTTAGCAAGTGACGTGCTGTTAAATTCAACACTTCCCTACCTACTACCCCCTGAATAAATATTTTCAGATCAAAGTTTCTGTAGTTAAATCTGTTTGAGATTCCGTAAATGAAGTCCGGCTGATAACTTCCTAAAACAGTACGGTCATCAGCATTCACTACTCCGTCACCATTCACATCTTTAAACCTGAAGTCACCCGGTCTTGGGTCCGCAGCAAGCAGGTCATAATCTCCACCAGGAGCACTATTATTGTCCGCATCAATTTCTGCCTGATTTTGATAAATACGATCTACCAAATATCCGTAGTAACTACCTACAGCAGATCCGACTTGTGTAATATGTCTTACTCCGGCAGCACCCGATGGTAAAATTGCATTTCCAGAAGGTCCCAACTTATTAACAGTATTTCTATTGGTAGAAAAATTAAAATCGGTTGACCATTGAAAATCATTAACCAAATTTCTTGATGTTATTGAAAATTCAAAACCTTCATTTTCAACTTCTCCAACATTTGTTAAAACTTGATCAAACCCGGTTGATGGGGGTACAGGAACTGATAATAGCAAATCTTTTGTGATAGTAAAGTAATAATCAATACTACCATAAATCCTGTCATTCAGTAAAGCATAATCAACTCCTAAGTTTGATTGATAACTGGTTTCCCATGTTAATTCGCTATCACCTAAAGTAGCTAGTGAAGATCCTGGAAATAAAACTCCGTTCTCAGGATAATTCACACTATTCAGCAAACTGATTGAATTATAGTTTCCTATCTCAAAATTACCTGCTACCCCATAACTGGCTCTTAACTTAAGTTCATTGAATGCGTCCATAGATTCCATAAACGATTCCTCTGTTAACCTCCAACCATGGAAATATACCTGTCTGGTTATCAGAACCGAATCTTGAGGCCCTGTCTGATCTGATTGTAAATGTTCCCAGATATTTTCCTTTATAACCATAATTTAGGCGAGCTAACATAGAAGCTAAAGTCCATTCAGATTCATTTACTCCTCCACCTGTAACGATACCTCCGGCAATATTTGGTATTTGATCATCTACAAAACCATTGGCTGTAACCAGATTTACTTCGTTAGTTTGTTTTTGAGCAGTATATCCTACCAAAACTCCAACCTTATGATCTACTTTAAAAGTCTTTTGGTAGTTAACTGTGTTTTCCCATAACCAGTTAAATCCATTTGCTCCACTTGATTGTGCAAATGGCTGAGGGGTGGTTTGGTTTCTGTATAAGAATTGCGTTCCTCTATAAAATGAAGACTGATAATCGTCTACATCATATCCTATCAGTGACTTAAATGTCATGTTCTCATTTATATCAACAGTACCATATACATTACCATAGAGTCTGTTATTTTTTATTTCTTCAGAAATAAACTCTTGGATAGCCAATGGATTACTCGCTGTGGTTGTACCTCCACCTAGATAGGATTGATTATTTAATTGATTAATAGTTCCATCTGGATTATAAGGAGCTACAACAGGTGAGTGCACCAATGCTGAATAAATAATCCCTGGTGGTTGCCCAAAATAAGGAGCATTAGCCGGTAAACGATCATGGTTAGAAAGAGCGGCATTGGTTACTGAACCTACTTTAACTTTATCCGAAATGTCATAACTGACATTTGCTCTGAAATTATATCTGGTAAATGATGAACCATCAATGATCCCTTCCTGATCTAAATATCCTGCTGAAAGAAAGTAAGTAGCTTTGTCCGTACCTCCGCTTGCTGATACGTGGTAATTTTGTTGTGCAGAAGAGCTGAGTACCACATCCAGCCAATCTGTATCTGTTCCATTCCAATTTACATACTGTTCAGGAATCAAAAAGTTTGCAACATCTGGCCTTCCAGCATTTGTGTTGGGATCATAGTTTGGATTTGCCGGTTGATTGCCCCGATCAATTTCCTGAAGATAATTGTTATTTCTTGCATCCTTTGTGTAAGCAATTAATTCCTCAGCGTTCATCATATCAGGTTTATTTACAACTGATGAGCCCCCGCCGTACATACTTACTGTTACTCGGTTTATACCGGGTGTTCCTTTTTTGGTAGTTACCAATATTACACCGCCTGATCCCCTGGATCCATATATTGCGGCTGATGCAGCATCTTTTAAAACATCTATAGATTCTATATCGTTAGGATTCAATGAACTGAATGCGTTCGATTTTGGCGCCTGAAATGAACCTCTTTGAGATTGGATGTTTACCTGCAAATCCGAGTTTCGTGAAAGCGGCACTCCATCAATAACATATAGAGGTCCATTACTTGCTGTAATTGAGCCTCCTCCACGAATGGTAATTTCAGGACTGGCGCCCGGCTCACCTGTAGGTTCAACTACATTTACTCCTGCCAGTCTACCCTGTAAAGCATTTTCAAAACTGGAAACCGGTATATTTTCAAGAACTTCAGTTCGTATAGAAGCAACTGAACCTGTAACCTCTTCTCTTTGCTGAGTACCATAACCTACAACAACTACATCTTCAAAGATCAGTAAATCCGGTTCCATTTCAATTTGCAAATTCGACATGTTTCCGGTTATAGGAATCTCCAGTTCCTTATACCCTACAAATCTGAATACAAGTATTTCAGAGTCATCAGGGACGGTTATTTCAAACTCTCCGTCTATATTTGAAGTGACACCAATACTGGTTCCTTTTACAAACACACTTACTGTTGGCAAAAGCTCTCCGGTGTCAGCATCTCTTACCACACCTGAAATTTCTATTTCAAGAACTTTTTTATCATTAAGCGCCTTTCTTTTTATCAATAATATTTCACGGGTATTTGATATTGCTGCTTCATATTCTGTCCCGATAAGAACATATTCCAGAATTTCTGCAGCTCTGGTTTTATCAAATTTAACCGAGACCTTTTTATCAAGAACCTGAAGATCTGAATTATAAGCGATACCAAGCTTGGTTTTCTTTGCTATTTCTTTTAGCACATCTTTTAGCAAAGCATTGTCTTTGTCAATAGAAATTAAGCTCTGTAGCTCAGGTATACTGTTTTTGTATATATGAACAGGATAATAACTATTTGCTTGAATGCTATTTGATGAAGAAGCTATTAACTGAGCTCTTACATTTGATGGATTCCCGAACTGAAGCAAAAATACTCCAATTAGACAATAGCAAGAAGTAACCCGTATCATTTTATTAACTAATGGTCTCATACGTTTCCTCTGTAACTTGTTAATATTGATATTTTGAACTCGCGAAAAAAAAGCGCTTCCAGAATATTTTTATTTAAAACTGATTATTAATCTGAGCTATCAGATAACTCAAAACTTACTCGATCTTTAAGCAGAGTATAATCGATCTTTAATGACATAGATATTGTTTCCAAAACCCTTGCTAATGATCTGCTTCTTAATTCTGCTGTTAAATTCATGTCTGCAATTTCTTTTGAATCAAAAACAACTTCGATGTCATACTTTCTTTCTAGTTGTTTTGCGACTTCCTTCATCTTTTCGTTCTTAAAGGTCAAATACCCTTCTTTCCAACTAAGGTAGAAATCAACATCACTGACATACTCTGTTTTAATCTCATTGTTTTCCAGGTTCAACCTTCCCAGATTCCCGGCAGTAAGAATCACACTATTCTTCTTTGATTTATCATCTGAACTAAAAGAAACCGTTCCTTCTCTAACTACTGTCTGAATTACATTATCTCCGGGATAATTACGAACGGCAAAGGAAGTCCCCAGAACTTCCACAACAGCTCCTTTTGTTTTGATAAGAAATGGCTTGTTAGGATTTTTAGCTACATCAAAAAACGCTTCACCTTCTAAGAAAACTTCTCTTCTATCTGCTTTGAAAACTTTCGGAATAATAATTTTGCTGTCGGAGTTTATATATACTTTTGTCCCATCAGAAAGAGTTACTCCTCCGCGATACCCCTTCTCCATTGAAATCTCGTTAAGCGTTGGCTCCTGAGGCTGTACTTCTTCAACATAAAAACGATCAATAAAGAACAGACCCACGAAAGCTGCTATTAGAAATAAAGCAGCAACTTTACTTAATGTTGGTAAAAGAGGATTATATAAAGACAACCAGGTGCTGCGATTTACATGCTTAGTATTAAAGTTCAAAGTTTCATCTTCAATTCTATTCTGCAATACAACCCATTCTAAGTTGCTGTCAAAAACATCTTCGGAGGAATCGGAATGCTCAGAAGCTTCCCATATTTTTTCAAATTCCTTCATTGTTTCACGGTTCTTTGAACTTTCAGATAACCAGTCAGACACTAACTGTTTTTCTTTGTTATCACATTCTTCAGCTAAAAATTTTGCTAAAAGGCTTATATCCAATTCTGACTTCACTTTTTAAGTTTGTTTATTATTAGACAGAGGCAAAAACCAATACCCCTATAATTATTTTAATTTATTTATTTCAATATTGTCTCGGAGGTATTGCAACGCTTGAGACATATGATTTTCTACCGTCTTTCTTGTTATTTCAAGAATCCTTGCAATTTCTTTATAACTGAAACCATGCTTTCTGTGCAATTCAAAAACTAACCTTCTTCTTTCCGGCATTTGACTAACAACTTCCCACACCCTTTTTATTAATTCCAGATGCTCATTGTTCGAAGCGACTTCTACATATTCCTCGCTACGAATACTTTTGACTTCACTCAGGAAATCCTCTCTTAATCGCTGCTGATTTTTCTGCTTACTTAGTAAATTTAATGACTGGTTTCTGACAGCCTGATACAAATAAACTTTTACCGATACTTTTATATCTAGTTCTTTTCTGTTTCTCCAGACTTTCAGAAATACATCCTGAACAGCATCCCTGGCAAACTCTCTGGATTTTGTAATAGAATTTGCAAACCTGCTTAACTGCTCATGGTACTCAAAGAATAAAGCTTCAAATGCTTTTTTGTCTCCTTTACGTATTCTTTCCACCCGACTTAAATCACTGGATCGGTTATCTCCTTTACTATTTGCTAAAATTGCCAATAGTAACATGCTTATTTGTAGCTAGTCCTTCCTATTTAATTATCGTCAACTAATTTATTATTTCACCCACAAGTCAACTGATGTCATTCTAATTAATTAGTCAAATATTCGTGAAATTGAAACCTGAATTTATGAGAAGTTCCTTAAAGGAAGTAAGCAACAACACAAGGTTATTGCTTACTTTAGAAAATTAACCTCAGAAAAAATTTACTCAATCTCTTCTTGAGCCGGCTCCATCCGGAGCGCCTTTATAATATCTGAAGCTTTCAGTAGGCTTTCCATCTACAGCTCCACGTTCGAATACTCTTCTTCTTAGTCTGTCCATAAATTCCTTGCCTTCATTACCGGGCAGGTCAGATATATTTGGACCGACATAATTATCAAATGCAGAAGTAAACTGACTAATATATTTAGACAGCGACTGCACCTTGTTCTCGGCATATTCAGAAATATCTACAGTTGTGTTAGATGCATTGGCGGTAGTACTGTAAAACAGATAATCTGTAACGCTATGACGCTCAAGACCTTCATTTATGATCTGACTGGGAAAAATCAGTCTCCATTCTGCTGCTCTTGCTGCATCAACTGCTAAGTAGGCCGCTGCTCTGTGATCTGCTTTATGCCATTGCTGATATCCATATCCCGGATCAAAAGCCATCATTGTTGTTGGCTTTAATTTTCTGATCCACCATACAATTTGCTTTACCACTTCTTCTTTGTCGGCAAACTCAACCATTCCATCTGTATAACCTAAATTGATGTAGTTTTCTTCAGGTATACCAAGTTCTTTTAAAGCGTCTACTTCTTCCTGGCGTCGAATTTTTGATAAGCGATCGCGTGTCATTGTAGGATCACCGGTTCCAACATTACCTGTTGTTAAAAGCATTACATATACTTCGTTTCCGTTTGCCTGCAACATTGCCATTGTTCCGTGAGAACCTCCATCGTCATCAGGATGAGCCCCGATAAACAAAACAGTTCTTCCTGTCCACTCCTCGATTGGTGTTTCCGGTTGAGCCATCAAAACAACAGGCATAATCATGCATGCAGTTAAAATGATTGATTTTATTTTTTTCATATTACTCCGTGATTTGGTTTATGATAACTTACTTTCTATTAGTGAAATTCTGTCATTGTCTAGCTTAGAAGCCGATTCTGCATCAAGAATTATCGTTACATTTTTATGTGTTTGTAAATAGGTACCGGGAACATCTTTGCTTAACTGTCCTTCAATGCTTTCCTTTACAATTTCTGCTTTTTCATTTCCCCAGGCCATCATCATTATATGGTCTGCACTCAGAATCGTACTTATTCCCATAGAAATAGCTTGAAAAGGCACTTCTTCTTTTTTTCCGAAATACTTCACTGCAGCTGTTCGGGTAGTATCACTAAGGGTTACTTTCTGAGTTAATGAATCCATACTAAAACCGGGTTCATTAAATCCGATATGACCATTTAATCCAAGGCCTAAAACCTGAATATCTATTCCTCCATTTCTCCTTATAGATAGTTCATATTCTTCACAAAACTTTGAGAGATCCTCATTTTTGTTTTCACCATTTGGTATAAAGATATTTTCTTCATGTATATCAACATGCTGAAAAAAATGATCGTACATATAATAATGATAACTATGAGGTGACGATTTTTTCATTGGATAGTATTCATCAAGATTGTATGTAATAATTCTGCTGAAGCTGACGCCACTTTTATTAATTTCTATCAACGCTTTATACATATCAGTCGGTGTTGACCCTGTTGCCAATCCAAGTACAGTTTCTTCATTTACAGAATTGTTCATCAACACTTTATTTGCAATAACCTGAGCAGCATATAAAGAACCGGATTCTTTATTTTCAAATACAAGTACTTCCATGAACTCTTTAAGGGTTTTATTTTTTATCACCTCTTTGTTTACATACGACAAGCAAAAAGGCCATTACCCCTAATTAAAAATCAAGTTCTTTTACTCTATTTTTAAATAATTACTTAAGTTGAGCCTTGATGACTTATAATTATCCCATTTTAACTTCATTTATCCTTTCGGAAAACTAGATCATATGCATTGGATAGACTGGGCAGTACTCTCACTTTTTTTATTGTATACGATTTGGGATGGAACCCGTCGTGGTAAAGATGCTGAAAACATCGAAGGGTTTTTACTTGCCGGACGAAATATGCCCTGGTGGGCAGCGGGTCTTTCGATCATGGCAACACAAGCTTCCGCCATCACTTTTATCGGAACTACCGGAATTGCCTATGTAGAAGACATGCGATTTGTACAGGTTTATTTAGCTATTCCCTTTGCGATGATCCTGATATGTATGTTTTTGGTTCCTTTCTTCAGCAGGATGAAAGCCTTTACCGCTTATGAAGTTTTAGAAGAACGATTTGGATTAAAAACACGACTTACCACAAGCGGATTATTTTTGATCTCCCGAGGATTAGCTTTGGGAGCTGTAATTGCAGCTCCAAGTTATGTACTGGCTTTGCTTTTAGGGCTTCCGCTTACCGCTACAATTCTCATTATTGGATTGATCGCCACTCTTTACACCATGTACGGAGGAGTTGCCGGAGTGATCCAAACAGATGTAAAGCAAATGGCTGTAATGATGTTCGGTCTCGTATTCTGCTTTTTTGTGGTGATGGTAAATCTTCCTGAAGATGTTGGCTTTGGTGACGCTCTCTATCTTGCCGGAAGCCTGGATAAATTAACCGCCCTCGACCTGAATTTTGATCTAAGCGAAAAGTACAATGTGTGGAGTGGTGTTTTTGCAGCTTTGTTTTTGATGCTTTCCTATTTTGGCACGGATCAAACTCAGGTTCAGCGATATTTAACCACTTCTGATACAAAAGAAGCCAAGAAATCCCTATTGCTTTCGGCCTATGCTAAAGTACCCATGCAGTTCTTTATTCTGTTGCTGGGTGTGATGTTGTATGTATTCTTTATCTTTAATGATGCCCCAATCTCTTTCCGCTCCACCGATCCTGTTGCCCAAACTGAAGAGCAACTGAACAGAGAACAGATCATAGAACAACAATATTTAGAAGCTCGAGAAAATCGACAAAGATTAGCAGTTGAAGCTGCTAGAAATCGAGACATGATTTCTCAGCAGGCATTCTTGAAAGCAGATGTTGATCTGAATACCGCCCGACAAAAAGAACTGGCGCTTCAAGCAGAAATTCGTCAGACGGATGTAAACGACACAAATTACATCTTCCCTTATTTCATTTTGAAATATATTCCTATTGGTCTGGTAGGATTGATCGTAGCCGGAATTTTTGCAGCAGCTATGAGTTCCATTGATTCAGAATTGAATGCTCTTACTACGGTTTCCATTGTGGACTGGTACAAACGACTCCGTCCTGATGATCCTGGGGAATTACATTTCCTTAAATCTTCCAGATCTGTTACTGTATTATGGGGAGTCATCGCCACAGGCTCAGCGCTCGTTCTCGGTGAAACACGTTCTATCATTGAACTGATCAACCAGATTGGAAGCTATTTCTATGGTTCTATTTTAGGCGTTTTTATTCTCCTGCTTTGGGTGAAGAAAGCGAATGGAAACGGAGCATTGATCGGGCTTCTTTCGGGAATGGCCTCTGTATTTACTTTTGATCGACTATTCTACAATGCTACTACTGCTGACTATTCTTTCTTTTTCCCATGGATCCAAACTCCGGAAGGATATTCCAAAGCCATTGAGTTTTTGTGGCTAAACCCGCTGGGCGCTTTTGTTGTGGTAGTGGTTGGGGTTGGGGTTAGTTTGGTTTGGCCACAGAAACACTAAATCACAAAATTTATAAACTTAGTGTTTTTCTGATTTAGTGGCATCACCTTCTTCTTCAGAAAACTTAGAACCTATTTGCATGGTATCATTCTAAAATCAGAAAGTAGCTAATTTTGAAATTATACACTATATTCGTGTACACTAAACTCGTGTATTATGAAGAATATCACATTCAGCGCTGACGAAAAGCTTATTGAAAAAGCCCGATTAAAAGCGGCTAAAGAAAAAACAACGCTCAATCAACGGTTCAGAGAGTGGCTTTCGAGCTATGCCAAACAAAATGATGCTGCCAAAAACTATGAAAAAATGATGGATGAATTTAGTCATATCAATTCTGGTGGAAAATTCACTCGGGAAGAAATGAATGAGCGATAAAATATTCTTAGACACCAATATTTTTGCTTATTCATTTGATTTTACAGCTCCCGAGAAGAAAAAGATAGCGACTAATCTAATAAAAGAATTATTACAAAACGGTAAGGGTGTAATTAGCTATCAAGTTGTTCAAGAATTTATAAACGTTTCGTACCGAAAGTTCTCTTCACCAATGAACCAAACTGAACTAACTCGTTTCATAGAAGATACGTTGATTCATTTTTGGGAGGTATATGCCAGTCAAGATTTAATTCTCTCAGGAATCGGAATCAAAGAACAATACAATTATTCATTCTACGATTCTTTAATTATTGCTGCTGCACTTGAAGCCGGTTGTTCCACCCTTTACTCCGAAGATTTGCAACATAAACAAAAAATTTACTCAGTCCAGATTATCAATCCATTTTTGTGATCAGAATATAAGCTGAAAGGTTTTCTCTTTCACTCTTTTCCGAGTTTTTGTGATTTAGTGGCATCATTTTCTCCCTCACCAAACTTAGAACCCACCGGCGGGCGATATTGCTGGAAAGGAATCTTTAACAAATTCCCAAGATTATCATTTTCTTTGGGATCCATATGGGTATCAATTCCATATTTCAACTCAGTCATTTCATCAACCTGAGCGAACGTGCCGAGCAGGCGATCCCAAATAGAGAAAATATTACCGTAATTGGTATCCGTTAAAGGCTGAGTGTAGTGATGATGAACTTTATGCATCAACGGTGTAATGAAAATCCATGATAGCGCCCGATCGATCTTTCTGGGCATATTGATGTTAGCATGTGTAAGATGTGCAAACAGCGCCGAAATGCTTTGATATAAAAAGATGATCCAAATTGGAGCCCCAACCAAAATCACTCCAATTATAGTGAACACCATTCTAAAAACTGCTTCTCCCGGATGATGACGTAAACCTGTAGTTACATCAACGGTAGTGTCGCTGTGATGAACCAAATGAAATCTCCACATAAAAACCACTTTATGCTCTATCCAGTGAATCAGATAAGCTCCAAAGAAATCGAGTAGCAGAACTCCAACAACTGCTTGTGCCCACAACGGCATTTCGATCCATTGAAGGACTCCGAAACCTTCAGCAGTAACCCAATCAGACGACCAAACTAACAATCCCGCAAAGGCAAGCCCGATTGCCAGAAACAATCCATTCAGAAATAAATTTATTCCGGCATGACGAACTTTCTTATATCCGAATTCGAAGAGTGGAAATACTCCTTCAATGATCCAGAACAGAAAAATACCTCCAACCAATAATCCTGCCCTAAATACAGTCGGGATATTCTCAAAAAATTCTACAAAAGGTTCCATAAGTAATTTAACTTTTTATGTAAAGAACGGCACTTGAACAGTAAAACTCAATAAGACCGAACCGATTTTAAATGAGTTTTATAATTAATAATAGAGGTAAAATCATTTAACAATAAGTGAGTTGGTACAAGTACCATAAAAACTTATGTTCGTATGGAAAAAATTTCATAGATGCCAAAAAGAGACACATTAGCAAAGCTGATGCTATCACCATTAAAGGTGATGGTTATTTCAATAATTATTTCACTAGTATGTTACTTGGTCTTAAGCACAATATGGGGCTTTGAGATAAATACTTTTGGTCTGTCCATATCTATGATAATTCCGGCGCTGATCTCATATCCCATGTCCTATCTTTTGATCCGGTATTACAAAAAAATTGAGATTCAGAAAGATGAATTGCAGCGATTAAATGAAATCAATAACCGCCTTATCTCAATTATAGCGCATGATATCAGAAGCCCGATTTCAGGCGTCTACGGAATTCTTGATCTGATCGAGTTAGAAACATTTTCGAAAGAAGAATTAAGCTTCTATATCAATGACCTTTCCGGAACAGTTGATAACCTCCTTAGTTTTTTAGACGATATTTTACAATGGTCAAAAGCACAGATCGAAAATAAAGAGATCGAACCTGAGCTCTTCAACACTCAAAAAGTATGGACTCAGGTTTTGGCTCTTTATCATCACAACATAGAATCCAAAAATATAAATCTCGTTGCAAACAATTTAGAACAGCCAATTTATGCAGACCAGGGAAGCTATTCTTTTGTCACGCGTAATATTCTTCATAACGCTATAAAGTTCACCCCAAAAAACGGATCTATTTTAATTGATCTGACAAGAAAAGGGAATCGTACCATTACAACGATTGAGGATAATGGAATTGGAATAACTGAGGAAAAGCTGAATAAAATCCTGTTTAGTAAAGAATGGGTAACCACCGTTGGCACTAATGACGAAAAAGGAACCGGATTTGGTCTTAAGGCAGCTGCCAAATACATAGAAATTATGGATGGCAAATTGCAAATAGAAAGCGTTCCCGGAAAAGGCACAAAAGTAATTATCGACCTTCCGGGCAGTGTGGCTGATTAGCTTATATGTATTTGATTGCTTAAGGGAATTTTCTGAAAAATCAGATTAAACTTACATAGTAAAATTTAATTAATATCAACCTTTTTATTAGTCCAGATAATCCTCTCGATTGTTGCTTCTTCCAAAGTATTAAACTTAGTAGAACTAATCGAATCAAGCTCTGCATCATCGATAAAAGTACCAACATTTATCTCGTAACTTATCTTTGAATTTTTATTCTTTAAGTAGGTATGTTGATGAGTATCTGTAATGATTCTAAAATCAACAGCTCTAATCTTTATTATATCAGAAACTGTTAATCCGACTTGCAACCCATATTCATCTCTTACTATTGGGTTCGATGCAATTATCTTTTCTAGTAGTAAGCTATTTTCGGGATCAAACTTGAAAAATAATACTTCATTATTGTTATCATAAAGGCTGATTAATGGAAAACCTGGTCCGTCTTGCATCCCGATTTCTTCCTTAACAACAAATCGTTTGTAAAACAATGCCAGTTCATTAAACATCTTCTTTTCTGGAAACGGCAAGCTAAACTTATCAATTGAATCTTCCCTGAGAACTATTTCCGGCTGATCGGTTTCATCTTCATGGATATAGTTTGGATGAGCCCAATTAGGAACTGTAAAAATTAAAAGAATGAAAATCAGACGAATCATATAAGAATATACAGCTACATAAAAAGTTTGTCATATAATTCTCCCCTCGAGGGGAGATGATCAAATCGATGGTTCTCGATTTGATCTGAGGGGTGTTGTAAAGCTCAGTAATGTTGGTCTTTACAACATCCTCCGTCACGCTCTCCGCGTGACACCTCCTTCGAAGGAGGATTTCCAGTTAATTTGATTCACTGAATTTGGTAATTGTTACTGAAATTTCAATTTCTTCATTGAGAAAAGAACTTTCATTACCAAATACTTCCAGACTGGGTACAGACTCCAACTTGAAGGTTAATTTCGTTTCAATAAAGTCTAATTCTTCTTCAACTGATATTAGAGTTTGAGACGCAAAACCTCTTGTTACCTTATTTCCTTGCACACCTAAAAGACCTCTAGTATCGCCCTTATATTTCCCATTAGAATTCATATCGTAGTCTCCCCAAAAAAGACCTTGATGATTTAACATGATATTTGAATTCAAATTATGAACCATGCCTAAGGAATCACTTACTGTGATTACATATTGTAAAGGAATTCCAAAAACTAAAACTCCTTTTTCAGAATCAAATAACCCAAGTTTTCCCTCTACAATTGACTTATAATTAAAGGTTGAATCTTCAAAAGAATATCTAATTAGAGCTTCTTTAAATTCATACCTCTGTGCAGAAAGTATGTTAGTGAGAATTATAAGAGTGACAATAATTAGTGAAAACCTTTTAAACATCAACTAACCTTCCAATCCTTAATACCATCCCTAATTACCTCTCCCACTTTCTCAATTGGAATTCGAACCTGACTCATATCATCTCTGTATCGGATAGTAACCTTGTTATCATCTTCTATCGTTTCAAAATCTACGGTGATACAAAACGGTGTTCCTGCTTCGTCTAATCTTCGGTATCTCTTTCCGATAGATCCGGATTCATCGTATTGAACAGAATAATCTTCTCGGAGTTCTTTCTCAATTTTATGAGCTATTTCCTGCAATTCAGGTTTTTTGATCAATGGAAAAATGCCAACTTGCACAGGAGCTAATCTCGGATCCAATTTTAGAACTGTTCTGGAATCACCGTCTATTTCTTCTTCCCGATACGCATCACAAAGAACCATTAAAGTTAATCTGTCTAAACCAACAGAAGTCTCGATAACAAAGGGCATGTATCGTTTTTGATTCTTCTGATCGTAATACTCTAGTTTCTTTCCGGAAAACTCCTGATGCTGAGTAAGATCGAAATCAGAGCGGTTATGAATTCCTTCCACTTCCTGCCAGCCAATCGGATATTTATATTGAATGTCGGCAGCTGCTCTGGCGTAGTGCGCAAGCTTATCTTCCGGATGTGGAACTGTTCTTAAATTCTCTTCTCTGATTCCAATGCTTTTGTGCCACGCCAATCTCTTTTCAAGCCATTCTTCATAAGCATCACCATCTGTACCCGGCTCTACAAAATACTGCATCTCCATTTGTTCGAATTCTCTCATGCGGAAGATGAACTGCCGGGCTACCACTTCATTTCTGAATGCTTTACCGGTTTGAGCAATGCCAAAAGGAACCTGAACTCTTGCGGTATCCAGTACATTCTTATAATTCACAAAAATTCCCTGTGCAGTTTCCGGGCGTAAATACACACCGTCTTCTTCGGTAGATGTAGAACCAAACTGCGTCTTGAACATCAAATTAAACTGACGAACTTCGGTCCAGTCGAAAGCGCCGGAGTCAGGAGAACGAATTTCGTTTTCCATGATAATGTCATACAGATCTTCAGTCAGGCTTTTGCGGGTTCCGGTAGTATCTAACTGCTCCTGAATTTTATCAGCCTCATCTTGCTTGCCGTCCTTTTCAAGTTTAGCGATATACTGCTCTATCAGCATATCTGCGCGGTAGCGTTTCTTGGACTGCTTGTCGTCGATCATAGGATCGTTAAATCCACCTACGTGACCACTCGCTTCCCACACTTTCGGATGCATAAAGATAGCTGCATCAACACCAACAATGTTATCATGTCGCTGCGTCATTTCTTTCCACCAGGTATTGCGGATATTGTTCTTCAATTCCACACCTAATGGGCCGTAATCATATACAGCGCTGAGTCCGCCATAAATTTCTGAAGATTGAAAAATGAAACCACGTGCTTTTGCCAGTGAAACGATCTTGTCCAGGCTATCTAAGTTCGACATTGAGTTCTAACTCTGTTTTTGATTTTGAATAAGCTTTTAAGATAAGAATTTAGTTTAACCAAATTTGAATGAATAATTGAGAATTAGGAATTAAGAATGCTATTTTTAGCCATTCTTAATTCTACATTGAATCATTCTTAATTGAACACATGAAAGTTGGTATTCTAGGCGCTACAGGTGCAGTTGGACAAAAATTTATACGTTTACTTCGAGATCATCCCTGGTTTGAAATTGATGCTTTGGGTGCTTCAGAACGCTCCGCAGGTAAAAAATACAAAGACGCCACTAATTGGATCGAAGATGTCAATCTTCCGTCCTCTATTGCAGAAATGACCGTGGCTAATTGTAAACCGGAGGAATTCGGAAACGTTGATTTTGTATTCTCCGGTCTGGATTCTTCCGTTGCCGGAGAGATTGAAGAAGCTTTTGCTAAAGCGGGTATTCCTGTGATCTCGAATGCCAAAAACTTCCGTATGGATAACACTGTTCCACTTTTGGTTCCTGAAGTAAATCCTGATCATATAGACCTCATCAAAACTCAGAAATTTACTGCAGATGGCTCCGGCTGGATTGTTACCAATCCCAACTGTGTTGCAGTTCCACTTTCATTGGCATTGAAACCTTTTCATGATGCCTTTGGAATTGATACCGTGATCTTAACCACAATGCAAGCCATTTCCGGAGCTGGTTACCCGGGCGTTGCCAGTTTAGATATTTTAGGCAATGTGGTTCCTTTTATTTCAGGAGAAGAGTCGAAGATCAAACCGGAAACTCAGAAGTTGTTATCTGAACTGACCGACGGAAAACTTTCTGAACCACAAATTAACTTAAGTGCAACTGCAACTCGTGTTCCTGCCATCAACGGACACATGATCTCGGCAACAGTAAAATTTAAAAAAACTCCTTCATCCATCGACGAAGTAAAACGAGCAATTCAGAACTGGGAAAACCCGATTGCTGATCTGGACCTTTCCTCTTCACCCAAAGAAGTGATCAAACTGCACGAGGATGACCGATTTCCACAACCCAGACTCCATGCTGATCAAGAAGGCGGAATGCAACTACATATGGGAAGACTTCGGGAATCAGAAGTATTCGATATCAGTTTCGTAGCCATGGCTCATAACACCATCAGGGGTGCTGCAGGTGGCGCAATCCTGAATGCGGAATTATTAAAAGTTAAAGGTTTTTTAGGGTAGCCTTTATTGATATCAAGTAGGGTCGCAAAATTTTGCGGCCCTACTTGTAAAATTCTCCCTAAATAAAACCCACTTATTTTTTACATTCACTGCATGACTGAATCTATTGACGCTCTGCAATTAAATCTCGGGGAAGGCGGCTTGATGGTGATGAATGTATCACTTGCCGTAATCATGTTTGGTGTAGCTTTAGAGCTTACCATCCAAGACTTTAAAGACATCGCAAAAAATCCAAAATCTACCCTCATAGGTTCCTTTTCTCAGTTTTTGTTACTTCCATTGCTGACATTCGTTTTAGTTTGGGTTATGCAACCCGCTCCCAGTATTGCTTTAGGAATGTTTATGGTAGCCGCTTGTCCGGGTGGTAATATTTCTAACTTTTTTTCTTTGTTAGCAAAAGGAAACGCTGCACTTTCAGTAAGCATGACAGCCATTGCCACATTACTTGCTATTGTAATGACACCGTTGAATTTCACTTTTTGGGCAAGTTTGTATTCTCCAACAAATGCGATCCTTCAGGAGATCAGTTTGGACCTTGGCAAAGTTTTTGAGATCATAGTTTTGATTCTTGGAATTCCACTTGTTTTGGGGATGATCGTTCGTCATTTTAAATCAGCAATAGCTGAAAAGATCAGTCCTTGGATCAAGGGTTTCGGTGTGATTTTCTTTGCCGGATTTGTGATCGTTGCCTTTTGGACCAACTTTGACAATTTTATTGCATATGTAGAGTTTGTTCTGCTTTTGGTATTTATCCATAATGCTGTAGCTTTAACTTCAGGATATGGGCTTGCCAGAGCTTTTAATCTTCCTGAAGCTGACAGACGTTCGATTTCCATTGAAACAGGAATTCAAAACTCGGGATTGGGTTTACTTTTAATTTTCAACTTTTTTGACGGACTTGGAGGCATGGCTCTTATTACAGCCTGGTGGGGAATCTGGCATATACTTGCAGGAATGAGCTTAGGTTGGTACTGGTCGGTCGGAAAAAAATCAATTCAACGCGTGATTACTAATGCGTAAAAATTTTCTTTGGTACAATTTTATTCGTCTTGGTGTAGTAAGAACAGGACTAAAGTTTTTCTATAAACGGATCCGAATTATAGATAAGCATAAGATCCCGAAAGGCAAACCCATCTTACTGGTTCCCAATCATCAGAATTCTTTTATGGATGCATTGTTGGTAACTACACATTTCTATAAAACCACCTCATTTCTGACCCGAGCTCAGGCATTCGAATCTAAATTTATGGATTGGTTTCTACGGTCTCTGAATTTACTGCCCGTTTACAGAGTTCGAGACGGCATCAGCAATATCCAAAAGAACAATGAGATTTTTGAGACCTGTATCAGGTTTTTAAGCAACAACGAAGCTGTTTTGGTATTTGCTGAAGCAAACCATGATCTGAAGCGCCGGCTTCGTCCTTTCAGCAAAGGGTTCACACGAATAGCTTTTGATGCTGAAATCAAAAATGACTGGAATCTGGATCTGTATGTTCAGCCTGTTGGAGTTAATTACAGTGATCATCAAAATTCCAGAAATGAAGTACGTGTGGTCTTTGGAGATCCCATCAAGGTTTCGGACTACAGAAAAGAATATGAAGAAAGTGAGCGAAGTGCTGCAAACAGTTTGAAAAATCAGACTTCAGATAATCTGAAACCGTTAATCATGCATGTCCCTAAACTGGATCAGTATCCTCTTATAAAGATCGCACTGGATGAAATGGAATACGACAGAGCAAAACTTTCGAATAATGAGTACATGAATACCTTGGTTCAGAATGCGGAAGAGCTGCAAACACCTGAACTGATATCAGATGCAGAGCAGGTATTGGAAGTAGCCGAGAAAAATAAGTTGAGCGTCAGAGCTTTATCTGAAGTAAAACTACCCATGATCAAAAGAATTCTTCTGGCACCGGTTTACCTGCTTGTATGGCTGAATGGAATTATCCCGTACCAACCTGCTCGCTATATCATCAAAAATAAGATCCAAGACAAAGCTTTCGATGTTTCCATCAAATTCGTTCTGGGCTTGTTTCTCTTCCCACTTTTCTATCTATTGGTGACTTGTATTCTTTTAATTGCCGGAGTACCTGCGATCTGGGCATGGGGATATTTTCTGGTAAGTTTATTTACTTCTACCATGTTTAAAAGAGCGAACGAGCTGGTCCGAAATCTAAAGGAGAAAAAGAAAATTCAGCGATTCAAATTATCCAATCCTGATATTTTTAATGATCTGAAAGCTAAATTAGCAAGAATTGCTGAGTTCAGAAAAGTTGTTATTAAAGGTGAATGAAGTAATAATTCTCTTTGTTAATTAAAAAACTAAATTAACTGACATGAAGAATTTATTAACATTTTTAGCACTTGCACTAATTTTAAACTGCACCAAAACAGAGAGAATTGAGGTAGTTAAAGAATTTGACGGACCTCAGATTCAAAAAGCTGTAGCTGTAATCCATTCTGTAGGTGATAGCGATATTTCAGGAACTGTCAATTTTGGCAAGACTGATAACGGAACTAAGATCACTGCTCAGATAACCGGTCTTTCCAAAGGTGAACATGGATTTCACATCCACCAATATGGTGATTGCTCCGCTTCGGACGCCACTTCAGCAGGCGGACACTTTGATCCTGACGAAATGCAACACAATTCAAGAGATGCGGAAAAACGTCATGTCGGAGATATGGGAAATTTAGTAAGTGAAGGGGAGCAATTTACAACCACTCTTAGCTATATAGATAATCATATCTTTTTGGAAGAAATCATCGGTCGCGGAATTATCATACATGCCGGAGAAGATGATTTGACTTCTCAACCTTCCGGAGATGCCGGAGCTCGTATTGCTTGTGGTGTTATTGGGATAGCCGGGAAGTAGTCTTTATTTCAAAATTAGATTCATGGTTTTCTGATTGTTTAGACTATATTTTTGTTCTGAAAAAATATTAGCCATAATAGTAAGATCTCCTATGTTAAAATCTAGTTTCTCTGTTTTTATCCTGCTTATTCTATTCTCTATGCCATTATTTGCTCAGAATTCTCTTCAGGGAATTTGGGAAGGCGGTATAACTGTTCCCGGAGGTGAATTGAAGATCATTTTCAAAATTGATAAAACTTCTGAGGGTTACTCGGGAACATTAGATATACCCCAACAAGGAGCTATAGGTTTAAATTTAGATCCTGTTTCACAAGCCGGAGACTCTGTTTCCCTGACTTTCAAAGCGGGACAAATTACGGGTATTTTTTCAGGGAGTTTTGATTCAGAAAAGAAGATATCAGGAAGTTATTCTCAAGGCGGTCCTACCACTCCTTTTTCTGTAGAGAGAACTTCATTGACAACTACAACATCAAAACCTGAAAATGAAACAGATTTGATCATTTCTAATGGTGAAATACAAATTGGTGGAACACTCACACTACCTACAGGCAATATTAAAGCGCCTCTTATGATAATGAGCTCAGGTAGTGGTGCACAAAATCGTGATTCAGAGGTTTTTGGTTTCAAGATATTCTCTGATATGGCACAACGTATGGCAGAAGAAGGAATTCCAAGTTTCAGATACGACGACAGGGGTGTTGGTAAGTCTACAGGAAATTTTGGAAACACCACTTTAGAGGATCTGGCTTCAGATGTGGAAGCTATTATGTCATATTTTCAAAACAATGCGGAAAATAAATTCCAACGCTTTGCGCTACTAGGGCATAGTCAGGGCGGCGTTGTAGCCGGGAAAGTGGCTGCTGAAAATGTAGCTGTCGATCAACTTATACTTATGGGATCTACTGCTCCTTCTCTTAGCGAGATACTTCGTTATCAGGTTGAGTTTGCATATGCAGCTTCTCCTGTTGAGAAAAGCCTTGTTGAAAAAGAGATCGATGCAAGAGAAGACCTGATGAAAGCCATTGCATTCAAAAAAGATATAGAAGCAGCCAAAGTTGGTTACAATCAGGCTTATTCTGAATTATTAAATGCATTACCTGACGCTCAAAAAAATTCTATCCCTGATATCGATGCGATGGTCAACAATCAGACTGAACAATTGGCTCAAATTTACAGCTCTCCTCAGGTGAGATCATTACTTTTTTATGTACCTACTGATGATCTAGAGAAAATTAATATACCAACTTTAGTATTATTTGGAGGGAAAGATACCCAGGTCACCATTACTCAAAATCAGTCAAGAACCAGAAAAGCTCTGGAAATTTCAGGAACTGAATTCGAAATTAAGATCTTTGATGATGCCAATCATCTATTTCAAAAAGCAAATACCGGTTTGGCAAACGAATACCCTCAACTGGACAAAAAATTTGTTAATGGCTTTCTTGATTACATTATTGATTGGATGACTACCAACTAATTATTATGCGATTCTAATCCAAAAAGGGGTCAGGAAACGACTTTTCACAATTTCATGCTTAGATTTCTTCCTATATTTAGTTAAAATTCATTGTTATAGAGAGAATTTTTCTTTCATTGGAAATCATTATTAAGCATCAACACTTATGAATATTCGCTACACCCTAGCTACGCTACTTCTAATTTTTATTTCTGCCCCTGCTTTCGCACAGCTTTCTATTAATGAGATCATGGCTTCAAACTCCACAATTATAGCTGATAATGAAGGAGAGTTCGATGATTGGATTGAAATTTATAATGCCGGAAATGTTTCTATTAACCTTGCAGGATTATATTTATCAGATGATCCGGACGATCTTACAAAATGGCAGATTCCAAGTACATCCAGTGCACAGACTACTATAAATGCGAACGGTTATTTGATCATTTGGCTGGACAATGATTCTGAGCAAGGAGCTCATCACGTTGAATTTAAGTTAAGTGCCGGCGGGGAGCACATCGCACTTGTTGATACTGACGGTACAACCGTTTTGGACTCTCTCTCTTTCGGTGAACAAACCACTGATATTTCTTTGGGACGTAAAACTGATGGTGTTGGCTCTTTTGCTTTCTTAAACCCAACTCCAAATGCTATGAATGATGGCAGCGTTGTAGCTGAAGTTTCTGATGCTCCCTCCTTTTCTCTGGAAACCGGATTCTATTCAGGAACAGTAACTGTTGGGCTTTCAGCTTCGGGTAGTGCTGAGATCAGATATGAGACTGGAGGTTCAGTGCCTACTCCAAATTCGCCTCTTTATTCATCACCTATTTCTTTGGATACTTCTACTGTGATTCGCGCTATCGCAATTGAATCCGGAAAACAAGCTAGTGAAACCATTACAAATACGTACTTATTTGAAGAGCAACACACTATACCGGTTGTTTCTTTTGTGATGGAACCTGATTCGCTATTCGATTATGATAAAGGAATGTATGTGATTGGTGATTCTTCTGAAACCAATGGTCAGTATCCTTTCTTCGGAGCTAATTTTTGGGAAGATTTTCAATATCCTCTCCATATCGAATACATGAACGAGTTCGGAAATCCGGAATTCGAATTTATGGCAGAAGCAGAGATCGGTGGAAATTTCAGTCGCGGATTCCCAAAGAAATCTTTCATTATTAATAACAATGACCGGTTTGGTCTAGATCGTCTGAATTATCCTCTTTTCCCGGAAAATGATTATCAGGAATACGATGGCTTCTCTTTAAGAGCCGGTGCTGAAGAACGCTCTAGATTATTAAATGAACTTATGAGAACCATAAATATCCAATGGGATCATAAAAATGCAATGCAGTCTTACAAACCTGCTGTACTTTACATAAACGGGCAGTATTGGGGTATTTATAATATCTACGAAAGAAAAAATGATGATTTTGTGGAATCCCGATATGGTTTTAATGACATTGATATGATCAAAGATTATGACGAAGTAACCGACGGTGATGCGATTGCTTACGATGAACTTCTTGATAATTTTAATGACGAAACTCTGACCGGAGATGCTTTCTTCAATTATGCTGAATCTGTGATAGACTTTGACAGTTTTACAGATCACTGGGTCTATCAACTTTATACTTCTCACGGTGATCCCAACAATGTTCGCTATTGGAGACCACGTCAGCAGGATGGAAAATGGCATTATATCTCCTATGATTTTGATTGGTGGAGAAACCTCGGCGATGAACCAAACGAGTTCTACAGTTCTTTGAGAGATTTCATGAGCGGAAGTACAGGCGGTTATAAAATTTTAGGCAGAATGTTGGAAAATGATCGCTATAAAGAGATTTTTTTAAATCGTCTGGCAGATCTTCTGAATACCTCTTTTCAGCCTGAATACATGATGGGTTTGATCGACTCTATTGATACTGCAATTAATCCGGAAATGTCACGGGATATTGCTCGCTGGACAGATGGCTGGTACGATATTGGAGGGCCAACAAATTATGATATGGAATATATTAAAACCGTCACCGAGTGGTATGTAGAAGATATTCCTGATTTCATTTACTCAGAAATAGCAGACACGCTTGGAAATGATACAACCAGTGTTACTTTGCTTTCATCCGCAAACGGAACCGTACAAATTAATTCGATCAATCCTGACATTTCATCTTCAAACTGGAGTGGAATATATTTTCAGGGAACAGACGCGACACTCCAAGCCAACCCTCAGCTCGGTTACCAGATTTCTGCCTGGGTTGTAAACGGTCAATCTCAACCTGCATCTCAAACTTTAACGATTCCATTATCGGATAATCCGGTAACAGTAGAGGCTCAGTTCTCAGAGATCACTGACGTCTTGGTTATTAACGAGATCAATTACAATTCTTCTGATGATTTCGGAACCGGAGATTGGGTAGAGATCTTTAATACTATGGATTCTGATGTAGATATATCAGGCTGGGTATTCAAAGACGATGTAGATTCTAACGCCTATGTTGTACCTGACAATACCATCCTGAAAGCACAGGGCTACATTGTAATTGCAGATGACACTACCAAGCTCAAATCCGTAAATTCTGATGCTAGAAACTATATCGGGGATTTTTCATTTAACCTTTCAGGTTCCGGAGAAGAACTAAGACTTTTCAATGCTCTGGGTGGACTTGTAGATGTTCTTACCTATTCAGATGATGCTCCATGGCCAATTGAAGCTGATGGTGATGGTTCTACATTAGAACTTACTGATGCTAGTTCTGATAACACATTAGCAGAAAGCTGGATGGCTTCGTCAAGATTGGGCGGAACTCCGGGTTGGGCAAACGGAACTGTTCCTGTTTCTATTGAAAATGAAGGAAAAGACAGTCCGGATAGTTTTGTCCTCAAGCAAAATTATCCGAATCCTTTTAACCCATCCACAAATATTTCCTTTGTGCTTCCGCAAAGCGCGAAAGTTCAACTTACCGTATACAATATGCTCGGTCAAAAAGTTGAAACTTTGGTTGATGGCAACTTAACATCCGGAAGTCACACCGTAAGATTTGATGCGAGCAATCTTTCCAGTGGTATTTATATCTACCAGTTAAGAACGCCTACTACTTCTCTGACTCAAAGAATGGTGTTGGTTAAGTAACCAAAATCTCCCCTCGAGGGGAGATGAAAGTTCAAACAGGTTCTTTGAACTTTCTGAGGGGTGTCCACTTTGCCAACCATGGCAATTGACACCCTCCGCTTTTTCGACAAGTCGAAAATCGCACCTCCCTCAAGGGAGGAACTTCTTTAAGAGCTTTTAGCTGGTAACTTAAAAGTAGAACCTTTGATCAATAAAGTTTCACCTACTGGTTAACCAAGCTGTAGATTTATATCGGTGATGAATTCTTCTAAAAGTGAATACTTCTTATTCAAATTGAATATATCTAACAACTGCGTTAGAGATTCAATTTTCCAAGCATCAGAAACCACATTCAAATTAGCAACACAAGCTTCAATCTTTTCCTTAGTAACTGAACCGCCTAAAGTTTTCGATACTTGACTTTTAAAATCATTAAGATTTTCAACAGGACTTGGCCAATCATTTATAGCAGCTAACAAGATTTCGATAGCTGTTTCGGTATTTTTATCAGTAACGACACTTCTACCCGAGTCTTTCAAAAATTCGATTGAAATAGTCATAATCCCTCTTCTCATTATTGATTCGATTTATCATACTTATTTTTAGCACCAAAACCCAACCAATTCTTAATTTTTCATTCTATAATTTTTAATCCCACGCATAGCGTGGCCTGCCAAAGCGACAGTTTGTCTTAAACCCATCTAAGTTGGCATTGTGCTTGCTCTATTTTCCTTGAAATTAATTTAATGAGGTGAGCATCATGGGAGATTTTACAGAATTCGGTATTGAGGTGGAAAAACATCTTTCCAAACTCGGAAAAGACATCCAACAGTTTGTGGAAAAAGTAGTTCCGCTGACCAATGAAGATAAAGACTTTGCTCCTGATTGTGACATCGTTGAAAGTGATGATGAATTCAAGATTCTGATCGATCTTCCGGGGCTTTCAAAAAAGGAGATCGGAATTTCTCTGAAAGACAACGTTCTCACTATAAAAGGTGAACGCGAAGTTACATTATCAGAAGGAGAAGAATTTAAACGACAGGAAAGAACTCGTGGTGCTTTTGCCCGTTCTTTTGCTTTACCTGAAAATGTAAACAAAGCAGAAGTAAACGCCAGTTTCAGAAACGGAGTATTGACAGTGAGTATGCCGAAATCAGAAAATTTGAAGGACACTCAATCAATCCCGGTAAAGTGACATTGTCAATGTCACTAAATCACAAATACACAAAATTCAAATGACAACTTTGTGTGTCTGTGGTTTTAAAAGAATATTAAACAAGTAAACAATAAACATTCGTGATTTTGTGCTTTAGTGGCTCAAATCACACAATTAAAATCAGATTTTAGACCAATGGGAAAAATCATAGGAATTGACTTAGGAACTACCAACTCATGCGTTTCTGTAATGGAAGGAAACGAGCCGGTTGTAATTCAGAATGCTGAAGGTGGACGCACAACCCCGTCTGTTGTAGCATTTTCAAAAGATGGCGAACGTTTGGTAGGTGCTCCTGCAAAACGTCAGGCTATTACTAACCCGGATAAAACAGTTGCTTCTGTTAAGCGATTCATGGGTCGTATGTTCGACGAAGTAAAAGATGAATCCAAGCAGGTTGCATACAAAGTTGTTAAAGGCGATGACGGTACAGCTCGTGTTGAGATCGACGACCGTAAATATGCTCCACAAGAAATTTCTGCAATGGTACTGCAAAAAATGAAGCAGACTGCAGAAGAGTACATCGGTGAAAAAGTAACAGAAGCTGTAATTACAGTTCCTGCTTATTTCAACGATGCTCAACGTAAAGCAACTCAGGAAGCCGGAAAAATTGCCGGACTTGAAGTTAAAAGAATTATAAACGAGCCAACTGCAGCTGCACTTGCTTACGGCCTTGATAAAAAAGAAACTGATCAAACTATCGTAGTGTATGACCTTGGTGGTGGTACATTTGATGTTTCTATCCTTGATCTTGGTGATGGTGTATTTGAAGTAAAATCAACCAATGGTGACACGCATCTTGGTGGTGACGATTTCGATGCTCGTATCATTGATTTCTTAGCAGATGAATTCAAGAAAGACGAAGGAATTGACCTTCGCAAAGATCCAATGGCAATGCAACGTCTTAAAGATGCTGCAGAGAAAGCTAAGATCGAACTTTCAAGTTCAGCTAAAACAAATGTGAACTTACCATTTGTTACTGCAACCAACGACGGACCAAAGCATTTAAATGTTGACTTAAGCCGTGCTAAATTTGAGCAATTAGTTGACGATCTTGTAAAAAGATCCATCACTCCATGCGAGAAAGCGCTTAAAGATGCGGGAATGAGCAAGAGCGATATCGATCAAGTAATTCTGGTTGGTGGTTCAACTCGTATTCCAAGAATTCAGGAAGCTGTTAAAGAGTTCTTTGGTAAAGATCCAAGTAAAGGTGTAAATCCTGATGAAGTTGTTGCCGTTGGTGCTGCCATTCAGGGTGGTGTTCTTTCAGGAGATGTTGAAGATGTAGTTCTTCTGGATGTAACTCCTCTTACTTTAGGTATTGAGACTCTTGGTGGCGTTATGACTCCACTTATTGAAGCAAACAGTACGATCCCAACTAGTAAATCACAGGTATTCTCTACTGCTGCAGACAACCAAAGCAGTGTGGAAATTCATGTATTACAAGGTGAGCGCGCTCAAGCTGGAAATAACAGAACCTTAGGACGTTTCCACTTAGACGGAATTCCTCCTGCTCCTCGTGGAATGCCACAAATTGAAGTTACTTTCGATCTTGATGCAAACGGTGTGATCAACATCAAAGCAAAAGACAAAGGAACAGGAAAAGAGCAAACAATCAGAATCGAATCTTCTTCAGGATTATCTGATGAGGAAATCGAAAAGATGAAAAATGCTGCTAAAGAGCATGAAGAAGAAGACAAGCAAATTCGTGAGAAAGTAGAGAAAATGAATCAGGCTGATGGTCTGATCTTCTCAACCAAAAAGCAACTTGATGAGTACGGAGATAAGATCTCTGAAGACAACAAGACAGCAATCGAAGACGCTATTGCTAAGTTGGAAGAAGCTCATAAAGCCGAAGACCTAGAAGCAATTGATACCGGAATCGAAGCGGTGAACGCTGCCTGGACCGGTGCTTCTGAGGAAATCTATGCTGCATCTCAAGCAGAAGCTGAAGCAGCCGGTGCTGAAGGCGCTGGTGAACAAGCATCTGCCGATGGTGAATCAGCTGAAAGCGAAGAAGCTGTTGATGCTGATTACGAAGTTGTAGACGAAGAAGACGAGAAAAAATAGATTTTAGATATAAGACTTAAGATGTAAGACATCTTAATCTAAATCTCTAATTCATATTAAGAGCTCCGATGCGAAAGTGTCGGAGCTTTTTTTGTCCTTCCCAGTTTTTCAAGAATAGAATTTGAAACAAATCATCCTATAAACGCCTTTCATTAAATGAATAGCGAATTATAACTTAATACAAGAGACAATGAGTAAGCCACAAGACAGAACAATTTATAAAAATGAAGATGGAAAGTGGGTAAATGAAAAGCATGAAGCCGGTAAAGCGAGCACCTTGCATGACACTCAGGAAGAAGCTTATGAAGCTGCCAAAGAAATGTTACACAATCAAGGCGGTGGAGAGATAAGTATTAAAGGTCTTGACGGGCAAATAAGGGAAAAAAACACCATTGCTCCCGGTAATGATCCTGTAAATGTTCCCGGCTGATTTAAAGTCGATCACATTTTAAAGCTCTGATACGAAAGTGTCAGAGCTTTTTTATTTAGCGTCATATACACCACCGTAGGGACGCAAGTTTTTGCGTCCCTACTTTTATACCTGAATTCATAATCTAAATCGACTATCTTCTGCGCATGTCAGAAAAGTTGTTCGATTCATATTCCGATCCAATCCCGAGTCTCAGGTACGATATTCAACGCATCCCCATTCAGGATAATGGAAGATCGTTTATCTACTTTTATGATCAATTAGGATATTCAACTCCTGATTTTGCTTTGCCTACTGATGCCGAGCCCATTCTTTCTTTGATGGATGGAACACGTTCAGTTAACGACATTATTAAATTCAGCTCTGATGAAGTTACCAAAGAACAAATTTTGGGTTATGCCCGGTTTTTGGATGAAAATGGATTACTGGATTCCGAATATTTTACTGAACATGCAGAACTTATAGAAAGTGAATATGAAAGAGCTGAAGTTCATCGATCCGTTACTGCAGGAACTTCTTATCCTGCCGATCCTGAAGAGCTCACTGAATTTCTAAATGAAGCTTTTGAAAATTATGACCATTCCGACTCGGTCAATACCGCTAAAGCACTTTATGCTCCGCATATAGATCCACGTTTTGGAATGGCATCCTACGTTAAAGCTTTCTCTGCAATCAGGAATTTAAAGCCTAAGCGGATATTTATCCTGGCGACTTCTCATTATTCTGGATTGTACAATAATGAATACCCCAACAAGCCTTTCATTATTTCAAACAAAGACTTTGACTTGCCAAATGGCTTGGTAAAAGCAGACAAAAAAGCCATTTCTCTGATTAAAGAACAAACCTCCCATGACGAAATATTTGGAACTTCATTTTCTGATCGGGCCCACAGAATTGAACACAGCATTGAACTACCTCTTTTATTTCTGAATCACATTTGGCAACATGATTTTGAGATCGTTCCTATTCTCGTTGGTAATTTTGATCAGCTATATTATGCCAAAGATGGGTTTCTAGCTCATCAGATAGAAGCCTTTACTTATTTGCTGAATCAACAATTCAATGATCAAGATACTTTTTTTCTTATAAGCGGAGATCTGGCTCACTTTGGGAAGAAATTCGGAGATCAGGAACCAGCTTCTGAACTATTCGATAAAGTAAAAGCCTTTGATGAAGCCTTTCTGGAAGTCAGTGCAAATAACGGCTCTAAAACTATGCTGGAAATTATGAGTTCTGATTATGATCCTTACCGAATTTGTGGATTTCCTCCTCTTTATGCTTTTCTGAATGCGTTTCCTGAGTTAGATGGGAAAATACTTTCCAGAGAACTTTGGGATGAGACTGAACGAGAAAGTGCTGTTAGTTTTGGAAGTATTTTGTTCGATTAAGAATTATTCCATAACCAATTAACAATGATTTTTACATTGTTAATTGCCTAATTCTTAATTGCTCTATTTTTACCTACTTTCTTCAAACTAAATAAACGGGGTATTTATGAAATTTGAGTTTCCACATCCATTGGCCATTCTGTTGATCTTCATCACACTGGCTGCTGTACTTACTCACATTATTCCAGCCGGACAATATGATAGAGTTACCGATGAAACTACCGGTCGGGAAGTCGTGGTTGCTAACAGCTATCAGGAAATTGAAGCGAACCCGGTTGGGATATTTGAAACCATTCTGAAAGTTCCGGAAGGGCTTATTTTTGGTGCAGATATTGTCGTTTTAATTCTGATCATCGGTGGTGCTTTCGTAGTTGTAGATAAAACCGGTGCGTTCACAGATGGCATAAACGCATTGGTGACTAAGTTCGAACATACACAAGATCGTGTGATCATTGTTGTTGGAATTACTTTTGCTACAGTGGGATTACTCAATAACACCTTCGAAGAAATAATAGCTATGGTTCCGTTTCTGATCGTGATGGGAAAGAGAATTGGATACACCAAAACAGGCGTACTTGCCATAAGTGCAGGTTCTGCGATCATTGGCGCTGCATTTAGCCCCATGAATCCATTTGCTGTTTTACTGGCTCAAAAAATTGCTGAAGTTCAAACATTTTCGGGTACCCTTTTCAGAATGATCGTTTTTGCAATCGTACTTAGCTTCTGGATCTATTGGGTGATCAAAAAAGGAAAATCTAATGAAAAGACAGAAATCGAAGCCCCTGAAAAAGACTTCAAACTTCCTTTACGTTCTGCTTTTATTCTCATTTTAGTAGCAGTCACTTTTGCTACTATGGTATATGGAATTCTGGTATGGGATTGGGATTACAACCAAATGTCTGCTTTGTTTTTTGTGATGGGTATTGTTTGCGGAATTATTGGCAAACTTGGTATGAACGGAACTTCAAGAGCGTACGCAACCGGATTTAAGGAACTTGCCTTTGCTGCAGTTGTAGTTGGATTAGCCCGAAGTATATTTTTAGTTCTTGACGAAGGCAGAATCATTGACTCCATTGTATACGGACTTTTTAATCCACTAAAAGATCTGCCTCTTGCAGTTTCAGCGGTTGGAATGACTGTCTCTCAAGCTTTACTTCATATACCGGTTGCAAGTAATTCAGGTCAGGCTGTATTGACCATGCCTCTGTTAACTCCGCTGTCTGATTTAATAGGAATGTCTCGTCAGGTAATGATTCTCTGTTACCAGTACGGAGCAGCGATGATGGACATGATCTCTCCAACAAACGGAGCATTGCTAGCCATGATAACTGCTGCAGGAGTAAGCTTTAAAGAATGGTTCTCATTTTGTATAAAACCATTTTTAATAATCATGGGAATCTCATTAGTCGCGATCTTCGTTGCAATCTTTATTGGTTTGTAAGATATGAGTGATACTCTTCGATCTGTTTTAATTAGAAGAAGAAAGTCTGAGATGGTAGAGTTTATGAGCAATCATCCGGAATCTTTTGATCAAGCAATTAAGCTGGCTCTCGAAAATGAAGAGAATTTATCATGGAGAGCAGCATGGCTTGTTGCCGGTATTATGAAAAAAAATGATCCCAGAGTTCAACCTTTTATTCAAAAAATAATAAATGTACTCCCCAATCGGGACGATGGACACCAAAGAGAGCTTTTGAAAATTCTACTGAAAATAGATTTAGATGAAGACTTCGAAAGCCTGCTCTTTGACATTTCAGTAACTCTATGGGAACAAGTTCGGAAGCAATCTTCAGTGCGTTATTATGCTTTTCAAGGGATGATGAAGGTAGTAGAAAAATATCCCGAATTGAAGAATGAGATTATATCCCTAACTCAACCTCATTTTGTCAATGCACTTTCGCCAGGTATAAGAAAAGGCGTTTATAAAAGTATTAATGAGCTTAAATCTCTGAATGAAACTAGGTAGTATTGCGGTGTTAAGGTGTTATAGGGGCGAAGCTTAAACCCTATAACACCTTAACACTATCGCACCTTCTTCATCATCACGCCTTCTACCCTTTAATCTCCATCTTCTCAGCAAAATAATTACAGAAATCCATCATATCTCCTGAAATGCGTTCGTCATTAGTAGCACGTTTTAAAGTATCTGCCATTGTTACCAGTGTTTGATGGAAGAAGATCTTCATCTCATCTACGGTCATGTCTTTCGTCCACAGATCCAGTTTTAAAGTATCCTTAGCTTCAGAATCCCAAAGCGAAAGTAGCATTGCTCTGCATTTTGCTTCTCCCATTCCATCCATATCGTCGGCATTCCATATGATGTTCTCGGGTACGTTATCTTGATCAAGTTCTACTACAATATTGATGTTCTTCTTTTTCATATAATTCTTTTGTTTTGTCAAAAGATAAAGGTTTTTTTTCTGCTTATTAGAAGAGGTTTACATGAATTTGAATTATGCTTTTTTAATGAAGAATATTATGTACCCTTATCTATGGACAGATACTAAATATATTATCCATATCGGACGATAAAAGCTTATGACAATCTCTCAAATAGAAAACAGTTCTGATTTAAAACAGGATTTAGTGGATAAAGTACTTTTGGTAGGTACTTCAATAGGTGTTGGTGTCTTCTTGATTTCCCTATTTCCGCTGAATGAATTTCATATAAATGCGGATTTTTTCTTTGACATCTTTGCGCTCTCAATTCTGTTTGGCACCTACTTCTTTAGAGATAAAATTGATGTAAAAATAAAAATGAATGCCATTAATATAATGTTGGTAATTCTTTTGATATCTGATCTGCTGGAAAACGGAATTAACACTCCTGATTTTATTCTAATGGTGCTAATTCCCTTCTTTGCTATTTTGATCTACGATCTTAAGATCACTCTGCTTATTTATGGATTTTGCTCTGTTGTATTTTTATGCATTGGACACCTTTACCATCTTGAGATGATCACCTCTCCAGATTACAATGCTGCTGAAACTTCTATTTTCAGATGGTACGAGACTCTATTAATGATATCTGTAGTTACTTTTGTGATTACTCTTTTTGTCAATAAGTTTAATGACAGAGTATACAATCTGATTCAAAATCTTGAAAATCAAAACAATCAACTTCATACTTCACAAACTCTAATTGAAGAAAACCTGAACGAAAAAAACGTACTTCTTCAGGAGATCCATCATAGAGTTAAAAATAATCTTGCTGTAGTTTCGGGGCTACTTTCTCTACAATCTTACCATGTTGAAAATGACCAACTAAAAACCGTGTTGAATAAAAGTATGAACAGAATTCTAAGCATCGCAAAAGTTCATGAAATGCTTTATGAATCAAAGAAATTCAACAACATCCCGTTTGATACTTATATAAAAGAACTCTCTGAAATTATACTTTCGAGCATGAATGAAGAAAACAAGTCCATTGATTTTAAAACTGATATCTCTGTTGATCAACTGAGTATTAACCAAGGTGTTCCTTTGGGAATCATCTTTAACGAATTAATCACTAACTCGGTTAAGTACGGTTTTGAAAAAGAAGAAGGAAATGAAATCACAATCATTGTAAGACCTAGAGGAAAAAATATTGAGGTAGTTTATTCCGATAATGGCATTGGTATCGAAGATTTTGAAATCTCTTCAGAAAAGAGCCTCGGATTTACTCTCATTAAGTCGTTGATGCAGCAGATTGAGGCAAAGTATGATTATGAAACTGAAAACCAATTCAAACTTACCTTTGAGTTCCCGGTCGAGCTAACCAAAAGTGACTTCCTCTTCTCAGAATAGTATTAATCTCATGACAAAGGAAATCAGCACAAAAGTTCTCCATCTCTCCTGATCTGTAAACACCACCAAGTACATACGATTTAGTGACTTTTAGAAGCCACTAAATAAAGATTTTAGAAAAAGTGGAAAAATAATTTTGAGAAACCAAATGGTTGCGTATATTTATGCAACCAAATGATTGCATCATCAACCGACTTTTATGAAACGAGATATTTTTCAAGCCATTGCAGATCCAACCAGAAGAGCGATACTGGTTTTAATTGCTACACAAGCATTAACGCCAAATGCACTTGCTGATCAATTTGACATTACACGACAAGCTGTATCAAAACACATAAAGATCCTCAATGAATGTGAATTACTGGAACAAGAAAAAGTGGGCAGAGAAATTTACTACGAACTTAAAATCGATAAAATGAAAGAAGTTGATCAATGGCTGGAGCAATTCCGAAAGATCTGGGAAAACAGATTTGATCAACTTGATGACTTATTAACTAAACTAAAATCAGAAAACGATGAAAGCTAATCTTCAATTCGACTTCCTTGCAGACAAGGAAAACAACACGCTTACTATAAAACGGGAATTTGCTGCTAACCGACAATTAGTTTGGGACTGCTATACCAAAGCAGAACTTCTGAACCAATGGTTTGCCCCAAAACCTTTTACAACTAAAACCAAATCCATGGATTTTAGTGAGGGCGGTCATTGGCATTATGCTATGGTGGAACCAAACGGAACGGAATATTGGGGTTACACTGAATATTATGAGATAAACCCCATAGATGATTACCGAACTGTTGATGCTTTTTCTGATAGTGAAGGCAACATTAATCCCGATCTTCCAAAAGCGAAATGGCATGTTCAATTTTCGGATTCGAATGATCATGCGGTAGTAACAACTGTGGTTAATTATGAATCTCTCGAAGATCTGGAAACTGTCGTAAACATGGGAATGGAAGAAGGCATGACTTCAACTCTTGAAAGGTTAGATGAACTGCTTGAGACTTTAACCAACTAATTACATTGATCAACTCTCCAATTAAAAAACTTTGCTATGAGTACTTCAACAATAACCATTGATTCAACTATCACTGCAACTCCGGAAAAAGCATGGAACTACTGGACCGAGCCGGATCATATCACAAAGTGGAATTTTGCCTCGGATGACTGGTTCTGTCCAAGTGCTGAAAATGATCTGGTTGTCGGTGGCAAATACAAAGCCCGAATGGAAGCTAAAGACGGGAGCTTCGGCTTCGATTTTGAAGCTGTGTACGATGAAATCATCGAATACGAAAAGATCGTTTATACCATTGCGGACGGCAGAAAAGTAACCACTACTTTTGAAAAACTGAATGGCATAACTAAAGTTACAACAACCTTTGAAGCAGAATCCGAAAACCCGATCGAAATGCAGCGCGACGGCTGGCAAGCGATTTTGAATAATTTCAAGAAGTATGTGGAGTCTTGATTAACCGCTCCGACGCAGAGTATAATAACGAGATGAATCGGTCTGACGTCTAAAGCCCATCTGACCGATGCCGTTCCCTCCAAAGAAGAGAAATCCATCAGACGGCGTATCCGTCGGATGGATTGTCTATTTATTCCTCGTTCCGCACATTCTGCGTCGGAATGTAGTATGCCGCGCGAGTTCTACTTCATCATTCATGATTGAATATTCATTATCCAATATTCATTCAGTATTCCGCTTTACAATTCTCCCTCAGTGTATTCAATACATGAGAAAAATCTTCCGGTAGTTCAGAATCAAAACTAACTTTTTCGCCGGTGGTGGGATGTTCAAATCCCAAAGTTTTAGCGTGTAGTGCTTGTCGGTTTAAGCCGGTGATCAGTTTATGGAACATCACTTTTCTCGACCCGGTGTTGGAACCATAACGAACGGAAGTTCCACCATAGGTTTTATCCCCAAATACATTGTGTCCAATATGATTAAAATGAACTCTGATCTGATGTGTTCGACCTGTTTCCAGTTTTACTTCCACTAAACTCAGATAATCGAAATATTCCAGAACTTTCCAGTGTGTGACGGCATGCTTTCCTTTTCCTTCGGGCAACACCGTCATTAATTTGCGATCGTGTCGGGAACGTCCGATGTCTCCTTCAATAGTTCCTTCTTCTTTTGGAGTCCCCCAAACTATCGCCCAATATGTTCGCTCTACATCTTTTTCAGCAAACTTAGCGGAGAGATTGGCAAGAGCTTCGTCATTTTTAGCAACTACCAGTAATCCGCTGGTGTCTTTATCCAGACGATGCACGATTCCGGGACGAAGGTCATTATCCTCATTTTCGGCAAGTTCATCCACATGATACATCAATCCGTTGACTAACGTGCCTGTCCAGTTGGCGTATGCAGGATGAACCACCATTCCTGCTTCTTTATTTACCAAAATGATATCATCATCTTCATATACAATATTGATATCTAGCTTTTCAGCGACTGCTTCGGGTGGCGGAGCCTTTGGTAATTCGATAAAGATCTCATCGCCTGGCAACATTTTATAAGATGGTTTCTCTTTTTTCCCGTTTACCTGAACATATCCATCCTTAATAGCTTCCTGAACTTTAGTCCGTGTAGCATTTTCTACGAAATTGGTTATATACACATCAAGGCGAATCGATTCCTGTTGCCCTTCCGGTACTTTGAATTCGTAAACTGTGGTTTTCTTTTCTTCTTCTTTATTCATACTGAAAAGTAAGGATTTTGTAAGGAATTAACTTTGAAACTGTCTTACTTATCAGAATTAAAAATGTAAGATGAAAAATTAAAGATCATGAAAGACAATTTGATACAATCCAAAAGCTTTGAGTTCTCACTGTCAATAGTTTCATTATATAAATTACTTCAGAATGAAAGAGAATATATCATTTCAAAACAATTATTGCGTTCTTCTACAAGTATAGGTGCGAATATTGAAGAAGCGATTGGAGGTCAGTCGAAAAGAGATTTCCTTGCTAAAATTTCAATTTCACTGAAAGAAGCTCGGGAAACCAGATATTGGTTAAGATTATTACAAGAAAGCGAACTTACTCAAATTGATGTATCCAATTATCAGAAGGAAATTCTTTCTATTATAAATATTCTTTCCTCCATAGTTAAAACTACCAAAACAAGAATCAAATAATTTTTCATCTTACATCTTTCATTTTTAATTTGATCAATCTTAAAATCACAATCCTCAATTCAGAATTAATAATCCAAAATTCATAATTCAATGATACAATCATTGCACATAAAAGATTTTGCTTTAATTGACGAGCTGGAAGTTAGTTTCGGGCAGGGGTTAAATATCCTCACCGGACAAACGGGAGCCGGAAAGTCGATCATCATTGGTGCGTTGAATATGATACTGGGTGAACGAGCTGATACAGAAGTTATCCGTCGAGGAGCTGATAAAGCTATCTCTGAGGCGACTATAAAGTATTTTGAAAACGAAGCTCTGAAGAATTTACTCACCGATAATGAAGTTGAGCTTGCTGATTATTTGATCCTTAGAAGAGAAATTCGCCAAACCGGGAGTCGTGCTTTCATTAATGACACACCTGTCAACATTGGCGTTCTGAAAGCAGTTGGAGATCAGCTAGTGGATCTGCACGGACAACACGATCATCAGCTCTTGTTGAAAGAAGAAAATCATCGCAGTGTGATAGATGGTTTTGGAGAAATTGATCCAGTTTTGAAATCCTATCAGACAGAATTTGCAAAGATGAAGACCCTTCAAAAAGAATTGTCTTCTTTAAAAAAACGAGAATCAGAACTACAGGAAAAAACAGAGCTTTATCGCTTTCAGGTAAATGAGTTAGAAAACGCCAAGCTTTCGGCAGAAGAAGAGGAAGAACTGGAAGCTGAAATGAACCTTCTGGACAATGCAGAACTACTCGATCAAAAAGCAGCTGCTATTTCTGAAATGGAAGACAGTGATGATGGGAATATTTCTCATCTTTTAAATCACTTGAAATTAAATCTGGAAGATCTTACCAGAATTGAGCCTGAATTTTCAACTTACCTAGAAGAAATTAATGCTGCTCGTGTAAGTATCAATGAAGCCATTCAATTTGCAGAACGATACCGAAGCACGATCGAGTTCAATCCGAACAGATTAGAAGAACTTCGTCAACGTCAAAGTGAATTAAACCGAATTCAAAAGAAATATCAGCGAGATATCCCTGATCTGATCAACTACCTGAATGAGATTCAAAGAGAATTGTCGATTGCAGATAATTTTGATCTGGAGATTGAAAAAATTGAACAAACTATTTCAGATCAGCAGCTAAAATTAGCTCATGCTGCTAAACAACTTCATGATAAAAGAACACAGATCGGAGAGCATTTATCCGATCAAATTCAGATCGAGCTTGCTCAATTAGGAATTCAACATGCAAATTTGAAGGTTTCTGTTGAATGGCAATTTGCAAATAACGGCTGGGTAGAAATAGACGGTCAAAAAATAGAATGCACCGAGTTAGGCTGCGATGATATCCGAATATTCATCTCAACAAATAAAGGTGAAGAACCTAAGCCTCTTGCTAAAATTGCATCAGGTGGAGAAATCAGCAGAGTAATGCTGGCATTAAAATCTATTCTGGCAAAAGAACAAAGCCTGCCGGTCATGATTTTTGATGAAATTGATACCGGTATAAGTGGGGAAGTTTCCGAGAAAGTAGGTCGGGCGATGCGGAAGTTATCCAACCATTGTCAGATCATAGCTATTACTCATCAGCCACAAATCGCCAGTCAGGCGCACCATCACTACAAAGTTGATAAGCAGGAAACTGAAGATCGAACCATTACACGAATACTTTCACTTTCCAATGAAGAACATATTCGCGAAGTTGCCAGCCTTATGAGTGGTTCTGAGATTTCAGAAAATTCTCTTAAAAGCGCCGAAGAATTGATCTCACGGAATACCTTTAAGAATTAAGCTATTTGATCAAAGTCATTTTTCCGGAACCTATCATACTGCTTGATACATTCGAAATTGCTCTGATCCTGTAAAAATAAACCCCGCTTGGTTGATCGGAAAGGTTGACTGAGAAATCGTTTTGTCCAACAACAGCTCTTCCAACCAATGAATTCACTTGTTGACCATTCGCGTTATAAACAGTGATCTTAAACTCAGAACTTACCGGTGAGCGAAACTGAACCACTGTACTAGGATTAAACGGGTTTGGATAATTACCAAGAAGTTCAAACTTATCGGGATAATCAGTCACAACTTCGTTTGATGTTTGGACTTGTTCATTCGCCCCTTCGTTGATCCATTGCTTTATTTTTGCAATTTCATCGGTTGAAAGCTGCCCCCCTTGTGGCATCCTGCTTCCAAAATCCGGACTTGCTTCTATTTTATCTACCAATGGACTTCCTGCAGCATCATTTGGGATAATATGTTTTTTATTATACCTGTTCGACGGGCTTGTACTTGAAATCAAATCATCATAGGGAGATGAATCAAAATTATTCGCTCCACCTCCGTGGCAACTATTACAGTTATTGGTGAAAATTGGAGCTATCTCAGTAGAATAATCGATTTGCGCATTCGCAGTATAGCTTATCAAACTGATTCCAAAAATTAGTGCAATATTCTTCATATAGGGTCATTTAGATTGATATCAATCTAACTAAATTTTATCGGAAACCAATTGAGTTATATGCTTTGCTTTCGTTCCTGTTCCGTCAAATATCTGATGTCTGCAAGAGAACCCCGAAGCACATACATTACTACGATTATCATCCTCTTTAATTGCAGGGAATAGTCGTTGGCTTCCGATTTCCATAGACAAGTCAAACTTATCTTTTTCATATCCAAAACTTCCCGCCATACCACAACAGCCTGCATCTAATTCTGTCACCTTAAACCCAACATGCTCTAGTACTTTTTTTGACAATCGTTTTTTGGTAAGCGCTTTAGCATGACAATGTTCATGAACAATTACAGATTCATTAGGTTCTGATACAGGAAGCAATTCTATGTTTGAAGCCAAAAACTCTTCAAAAGTATAGCATAGTTTAGTTATTTGATGTGCATCTTTTAAATATTGCGCATCGCACAGATCCAGGAATTCATCTTTTACCGTTAATATCTCGGATGGCTCCAACCCTATTACAGGGATCTCGTTATTTGCAAATTCCTTTAATTCTGAAATGGCATGATGAGCGATCTTTTTAGCCTCTTTCAAAAATCCTTTTGATAATTGAGGTCGGCCAAGTTCTTCTACTTCCGAAACTATAACCTGAAATCCCATTTTTTCTAATACAAATACTGCTGATTTAGCCACTTCAGGTTCGTGATAGTTTGTAAAGAGGTCTACAACTAGCGCTACTTTCTCAGGTGCTTCTTTCTTTTTATAAGATTTCCACCATGACCTGAAAGTTTGATCAGAAAATTCAGGAAGTGTTCTTGATGAAGATATTCCTGCAATATTTTCCAACAACTTTTTAGTTATCTCAAGACCTGATACCCAGTTTGAAAATCCCGGAAATAAAGCCGCCAAAGGATACAGTTTTGATGAGTTTACAAAGAACTTTTCTCCGACTGTACTTCTGTGATTTTGATGCCACCCATTCATGAACTCCGCCTTCATTTTAGCCATATCCACGTTGGCCGGACATTCACTTTTGCAAGCTTTGCAGCTCAGGCAAAGATCCAGAGCTTCCTTTAGTTCTTTGGATTTGAACCTATCCGGCTCTTGGCCTTCAAAAACTTGCCTGAATACATTTGCCCTGCCTCTTGTGCTATCTTTTTCATCGGTAGTTGCCATATAAGATGGGCACATTGTGCCACCACTGACAGAAAGTTTTCTGCATACCCCGGCACCATTACAAAGTTCTAAAGCTTCATTTAAACTACCTTCCTTTCGCCAATAAAATTCTGTGCTAACAGATTCAGAATAATATTTTGGTGAGAATCTTAAATCTTCTTCAATAGGTTTTGCATCAATAATTTTGCCCGGATTGAATATGTAGTTGGGATCCCAGATTTCTTTTACCTGCTTCAAAACCGGCATCATTTCTTTCCCAAGAACTTTTTCAATATATGGAGCTCTTGCTCTTCCATCTCCATGTTCCCCGGATAAAGAACCTCTGAATTCTCCAACAAGCTCGGCTATTTCTTCGGCCATCACTTTCATTTTTTCAATACCTTCATCAGTCATCGTATCTATCATCGGACGAAGGTGTAGCTCACCAACTGAAGCGTGGGCATAGAAAACACACGTTGTTTCGTGCTTATCCAGAATTTTCTGAAAACGTTTCACATATTCAGGTAAATCCTGAACCCGAACTGCTGTATCTTCGCAAAAAGTTGGTGACCTTGCTTCTTTTCCTAACCCCATTAACAGTCCAAGCCCTGCTTTTCTCAGGTCGAAAACGCTTTTCATCTCTGATGCGTCCGATAGCACAGGGTATGAATAGCCCAGCCCTTTTTTGCTGAGAGATTGTATCAATTGATCTATTTTCAAATCGATTTCGGCTTCATCATTACCTATAAATTGTACTACAAGTATACTATTAGGCTCCTTATCCAGAAAAAATCTGTTTTGAGATTGCTCCGGATTTCCTTTTGTAGCGTTCAGAATAATATTGTCGATAAGCTCAACGGCACTAGGTTCATATTTTACTGCCTCAATAGTGGCTAACATCGACTCATGAATAGTATTGAAATGAGGTATCACTATCTTTTGAATAGAATCTGTTTCAACAAGATTTAAAGTAGCTGATCCTGTCATTGCCAGTGTTCCTTCGCTACCACACAGCAATTCACATAAATTAAAAGCTTGCCCGCCGGGAGAAAAAGGCTCCATCTCAAGTAACCTGTCCAGAGCGTATCCTGTGTTTCTTCTGATTATCTCCGGATGCGGATAATTTGCTCTTATAAGCTCTTTATTTTTTTCAAGTAAAGAGATCATTCCCCGGTAAATACTTCCTTCTAAGTTCCCAAGTTTTTTCTTTTCTTCTAATTCCGACATAGAAAGAGGCTCAAATTTGGCCCGACTTCCATCGCTTAAAACAACATCCATCGATAACACATGCTCTCTTGTTGTCTTATACTTTATAGAAAATGAACCTGACGAATTATTCCCAATCATCCCTCCAATCATACATCGGTTAGTGGTGGATGTATCCGGTCCGAATAAAAGACTATACTCACCTGCTTCCCCGTTTAAAGAATCTCGGATTACCCCGGGTTCAACAACTGCTTTTTTATTTTCACGATCTATTTCTACGATCTTTGTCATGAATTTTGAAACATCCATGATTACCCCCGCCCCGGTGGCTTGCCCTGCCAAGCTGGTTCCGGCACTCCTTGCCGTTATAGAAAACTGTTCTTTATTTGCTTTCTTAACGAGATATTGGATATCAGCTATTGACTTAGGAAACGCTACCCCTTCAGGTAATTCCTGATACATGGATGCGTCCTGTGCATAGAGTTGTCTGTTGAGTGCGTCTTTATTGATCAATCTTATTCAGTTTTATTTTTTTTATTATAACGAAATCTAAACTGCGAACGAATCTTTTACTTTACTAACAATCTCATCTCCAATTGCCAAACCTGCAGTTGCAGCCGGACTTGGTGCGTTCAAAACGTGAATTTGTCTTTCTGCAATCTCAAAATAGAAATCGTCAAGAATTTCTCCGTTTTCTTTCAAAGCCATTGCTCTGACTCCTGATGGCGCCACTTTTAGATGTTCTTTTCTTATGCTGGGAATTAATTTCTGAAGACCTTTAACAAAAGCGGACTTAGAAAGAGACCTGTGATACTCATCTAATCCCATTCTCCAGTGTTTAAAAGAGAGCTTCCAAAACCCTGAGAAGTTCATCATCTCCAACGCCTCATTCATATTGAAAGATAACTTATTATATCCTTCTCGTTTAAAAACCGGAACAGCATTGGGCCCGCACTCTATCCCTCCGTTTGCCATCCGAGTGAAATGAACGCCCAGAAATGGAAAATCTTTGTGCGGAAGAGGATAGATCAAATGATTTACTAAATATTCAGCTTCGGATTTTAGTTCGTAGTATTCTCCTTTAAAAGGGACTATCTGAATTGGTGATTTTACTCCGGCTAATCTTGCTACATGATCACAATACAAACCGGCACAATTAATTACAAAACCGGTTCTGTATTTATTCTTTTTCGTGTCTATCTCGACATAATCTTTTTTGGTTTTGATATTAACAACCTGCTCTCCAAAAAATACTTCTCCATCAGCCTGAACGATCTTTTCCTTTAGCTTTACACACATTCCGGCATAATCTACGATACCTGCGCAAGGTACTTTAATCGCTCCCACTCCTTTAGCATATGGCTCTATTTCAGTTAATTGTAATGGATCAATTTTTTCTAAACCTTCTATCTTGTTTTCTAGACCACGATTATAAATCGTATCCAGCCTCGTAAGCTCATCTTCTTCGGTTGCTACAATAACTTTCCCACATATATCAATATTGACGTTATTCTCATTGCAGAAATCCACTAGTTGATGACGACCATTAATGCAATTCTTAGCCTTATAACTTCCGGGTTTATAGTAAATTCCTGAATGTATCACCCCTGAATTCTTTCCAGTTTGATGAGCAGCAACTTTATTCTCTTTTTCAAGAACTAAAATCTTTGCTTCTGGTATTGCCAATGAAAGTTTGTATGCGGTAGAGAGCCCTACTATTCCTGCTCCAACAATTGTGAAGTCATATATTTTATTCTGCATTTTTTAAGATAATTCATATTCAAAAAAAAAGCCCTCTTAAATAAGAGGGCTTTTAATCGTTAATATACTTTAACCACCTTGTACACCTTTCTCATTGAATGGTCGCGGGAATTGTTCGTGAACAATATCACCGGCTCGATCTATAGTCAGGTCATCTAAGATATCGTAACGTCTGGCATCTATCCATCTATGTCCTTCAAACCAAAGTTCATATCTTCTTTGCTTCAACATTTCAGTGATAAGATCCGATTGTGTAATTGGCCCTGAATAATCCGGCAGATCCGCATTATTCCTTACCAGGTTTAATGCATCCACAGCATCCGCAAGGTCTGTACCTTGGTTTCTCTGGATCTTAGCCTCAGCATAAATTAATACAAGCTCACCGTTTCTAATAAACGGAATGGCATCGGTATTTGATGTGTAAACGAATACGTCATGAGTTCCTGTAAGACCTGAATTAGAAAATGGCTCATTTCTTGCAACGGCATTATCTAATCTATTATCTCCAGCTTCGGCATCATCTAACCAATCCGGATGTGCAGTTCTTAAATCCCCGGTTGAATTTAACGCCAAAAATAATGGATTTAATTGATCTCCTGAGTTTGCAGAAAAAACATGGTAAGCTCCTGTTTCTAAATTACCTGTCAAATCCAGAAAACTATCTTCTGCAAACGTAATGGCTTCATCGTAATTTTCTCTATAAAGCGCTATTCTTGCAGCTAAAGACCTGTTTAATTGTACAAATGAGTCTCTGTCCATTGTAGCGGAAGGAGTGTCAAAATCACTGAATCCATTTGTTAATGGAAATGGAAGTAACGAATCTGCCGCCAGAAGGTTAGTCTGAGCTTCATTTAAAAGACTTGCCAAGTTAGCTAGTGCATCATCGTAATTTAAGAACGGACCTAAGTTATCAGGCTCGTCAACATCCACTCTTATTCCATTTTGAAATTGTTGGTTAAGAGCTAACAGTAGTTCGTGTGCTTTTATGGTTTTTGCAAAACCTAAATAAGCCTCGCGATCTGAATCTGATACTGTATTAGATGTTGTATTTGTTGCTCCTTCAATAATAAGGTTAGTATTCTTTATTGTTGCATAGCGCGCCGTATATGGATTTGTTGTATAAAACGCGTTGTCATCAAGTTGACCACCTTGAGCTCCTAAAAGATCTCCTACAAACCGAGGATCTGAACCGGAAAACCGATAGTGCTCTCTTCCAATTATACCAACAGCATCAATATAGGTACCATAATTGGTTCTCATTTGAGATAAACTTCCAACAACTAACAAATTCAATTGTTGATTTGTTGAGTTCTCTGTAAAGCTGTCTGGGCCTGGTTGGTTTGGATTAACTGGTTTTGTTATATCACAAGCTTGAAATATCAAGCTGGCTGCGCAAATTGTAAATGCTAATTTTAAAAATTTCATAATAATACTCTCAAGTTAAATTATAGTCCTATTGAAAAATGGAAGAACACCCTTCTTGAAGAAGGAAAGGGTGCTACATCAACTCCGGTTGAAATTCCGTTGTTACCGAAATTTGAAACCTCCGGGTCATAGCCACTGTAGTCTGAAATGAGCAGAAGGTTTTGAGCTGAAACACCAACTTTGACGTTTCTGATGCCATCATAGATATTCCTTAATGATGAAACGGGTAGAGTATAATACAAGGCTACCTCTCTTAATTTCAGATAGCCGGTATCTTCCACAAATACTGCTGTGTTTGTTCCGCTAAAGAAAGCATTTATCCTTTCTGTTGAGTTTAAAACTCCATCTCCATTGGAATCTTGATCATAATCAAAAGTTGTTCCTCCGAAATCTGACAACAAATTGGTTAGGTTTATACCTTCTCCACCTTGTTTTAGATCCCATAGCATTGAAAAGTCGAAGCTCCCCAGAAAACTGATCTCATTAAAAAATGACATTCTGAAATCAGGTTCAGCATCTCCCAACTTTACATCTGTATCGGGTGAAGAAGGTGTTCTACCTATAATTTGAGTAGGCGATTCCCCTTCTTCGATTTTAAACGCTCCTAATGTTGTTGAGAATCCTCCTGTAATAAATGCAGGCACTCCCAAACTGGTAATTTCAGCTCTATTCATGAAAAAACTGGTTCTGGAGTTCCATGAAATATCTGGGTTTCTAACCGGATTTACATTTAATGCAAGTTCAACGCCATTATTTTCTAACGTTCCTGCGTTTACTATTTGGTTTACAAATCCTGTTGATTGGGGAACATTTGCAGTTAAAATTAAGTCTTCAACCGTTTTGTTATAATAAGTTGCTTCAAGATTAATCCGATTTTCATAAAAACCCAGATCAAATCCTGCTTCGAACTCTTTAGATCTTTCCGGCTTTATTTCATTGTTTCCTCTTGTTCCTCCTATTAACGAGCCTGTTTGCCCACCTATGTTAGCAGGGCCTAGTACCGTGAAACGAGGCTGTTGTAATGAGACTCGATTAGGATTTGGAATACCTCCAGACTCACCATAAGCAACTCTTAATTTCAACTGCGAAACTTCATCAGTACTCCAAAATTCAAAATTATTAATATTAGCAGCTAATGAGGCTTTAGGAAATGCATATAGTTTATTGGGATCTCCGATTAATGAAGATTGATCGAATCTTATTCCAATTGTTCCTATTAACTTGTCTTCAAAGTTTGCTTCCTGTTGAAAAAAGTATCCAATATCTTTTTGGTTTAATACTCTGTTAAAAACGGAAGTATTTCCTGCCTGCTCAAGATTAGCCTGACCTGCTACCAAATTTGTAGCCTGTGTAAGCTCTCTGTCTTCATCAAAATCAAGTCTTGTAATTCCCAATTGAGAAGTAAGCCCTAACTCTGAAATTTGGGTAGAAAATAATGCTGTTGCAGATAAATTAGTATTTAGTACTGTTGTATTTCCTCTTGAAAAAAACCCGTTTGTAGCAGTTGCTCCACCTTGTTGGAACTGGAGTAACTCTGGAAAGTATAAAACCGATTCTAATAAATAATAATCTACACCTCCACTTAGATTTACCTGTAGTGAATTGCCTGAATCATTTAATAAGTTCAATCTTATATTTGCACCGCCAATGAATCTGTTTGTTGTCTCATCAATTGTTGAAAGTGCAATGGTTTGTAACGGATTTGAACCTGCAGTAGGGTTGTTGGGGTAGTTACCGTTTTCGTCCGGAAGTAAATTATTCCAGGGTAACGTGGATGTTAGTGCCACTCCATAAGAAACACCGGCATTATCATTGTTTGTTACTCCTCTTTGAGCTCCGGAATTTATATAGTTAGTCTGAACAGAGAAATCTACAACCTTTGACAGATTATGATCTACATTTGCTCTGAAAGTTTTGCGATCGAAACCAGTGTTTTCTACGATGCCTTCTTCATCCTGAATATTACCTGAAATGAAAAACTGTGTTTTCTCGCTTCCACCGGAAACACTCAATCTGCTATTGGTAAGCAATCCTTCTCTACCATACACCAGTTCCTCGTAATCACGAAGCGTACCATTTTCCTGAGCGCTTAAAAAATTATCAGCTGCATCATCGCCAAAAGTGTCACGTACTCTTTGCTCAGTAAATTCTCTTGTTCCAACTTTATTCAAAATACTGGAAAACCCAATATTTTGAGAGTAATTAATTTCTGTTCTGCCGGCAGATCCTTTCTTGGTTGTTATAATAACAACACCCGCATTTGCTCTTGCTCCATATATTGCGGCCGCAGACGCTCCCTTCAGCACCTCAATACTCTCAATATCATTTGGGTTTAAATCGGCAATCCTGTTAGCCGGATTATCTTGCGAGGATGCAAGACCACCATCTGTATCAGCAGAAGTCACGGGATTTGCACCATTCGAAATCGCTGAGTTATTAACATAGACACCATCTATTATATAAAGTGGTTCTGAAGCTCCGGTTACTGTTGTAATTCCTCTTAGTTTTATGGAAATACCACCGCCCGGGGCACCTGAGTTTTGGACAATATTTGCCCCTACTAATTTGCCATGTAAAGCTCCATCTATTGTTTGAGGCTCTGTGGATCCTGTTAATTTTTCGGCTGAAATAGATGAAACAGCATTTGCGACATTGGACCTCTTAACTGATGAAGCTAAACCGGTAACTACCAGCTCATCTAAGTTCGCAACATCTTCTTTCATCTGAACATCCAGAGTTACCAATTCTCCATCTGTTCCTGTAACATCAATATTTTGATTTAAGTACCCGACAGATGTAAAACGCAACACTGCATCTCCGCTTGGTACTTCTAAACTATAGCTTCCATCTATATCCGATGCTACTCCGGAGCCTGAAGCTTCATGATAAACTGTTACTCCGATCAGGGCTCTCCCGGTCTCAGAATCTGTTATTTTTCCGCTTACTGTATATTGCGCTACAGTAGACTGCACCGCAAAAAGCAAACCTAACAGTGCTAAGCATGCTATTTTATAATATCTCTTTCTCTTCATAAGTATCTATTTTATTGGGTTTATAACTTGCTCCTCTTAATGTTAGGAAAAAAACCTAAACATTCAATTATTACTCAGAGCCACTTTCAGGAGTTCATATTCTTTAAAGTGTTACAGAACTGTTATCTCATTTAACAGAACTTTGCCTTATCTTTTATTGTTTAATCAAATATGAAAATGACGAAAAACTATATTTTACCCGGACTACTTTTTATTACACTCTTAATCTCTTCGTGCACTGAGTCTCGAAAAAATCCCAGAGAACTGAGTGATGAACAATTAAAAATTGGCGAGATCATCTGGAACTCGACTTTTACTGACTTGAATGGAAATGAAGTTTCTATTCAGGATTATAAAGGTAAAGTTGTTTTGATAGATTTCTGGGAAACCTGGTGTGGACCTTGTCTGCAAGTTTTTCCGGCCATGGATTCTTTAAGAAAAGAATATAAAGACGACTTTGTGGTACTTGCTGTTAATCTACAGGACAGCGATACACCTGAAGATGTGCAAGCTTTTAAGGACGACAAAAATTACGATTTTAATTTCGTTCTGGACAAAAATGCAGTAGGACCTAAGGTGATCAGCTTTGGGATTCCATTTAAGATATTTATAGATCCAAATGGTTATCTTATAAAGGCTGAAGTAGGGTCAAATGGAACCGCTGGAGATTATATGAAAGCCAAAGTAATTATAGAAGACAATAAACAATCATAGATTAGACAATAAATTATGCCAGAAGTAAAAGAAAAATTAGCATACAAAGTAAAAGACATTTCTCAAGCCAAATACGGCCGACAGGAAATAGAACTTGCTGAAGCTGAAATGCCCGGATTAATGGCATTGAGAGAAGAGTATAAATCTGAGCAGCCTTTAAAAGGTGCCCGAATTGCAGGATGTCTTCACATGACTATACAGACTGCCGTACTCATTGAAACTCTTGTTGAATTAGGAGCAGATGTAACCTGGTCATCTTGTAATATTTATTCAACTCAGGATCATGCAGCTGCAGCTATTGCAGACTCCGGAGTTCCGGTTTATGCATGGAAAGGAATGACCGAAGAAGAATTTGACTGGTGTATTGAGCAAACTTTATTCTTCCCTGACGGACAACCTCTCAACATGATTCTGGATGATGGTGGCGATCTTACCAACATGGTTCTGGACAGATATCCTGAATTAGTGGATGGCATTAACGGAATTTCTGAAGAAACCACCACCGGTGTTCTTCGCTTGATCGAAAGAGAGCGAAAAGGAACACTTACACTTCCTGCGATCAACGTAAATGACTCTGTTACCAAATCTAAGTTTGATAACAAGTACGGTTGTAAAGAATCAGCTGTGGATGCAATTCGCAGAGCTACCGATGTTATGATGGCAGGAAAAGTTGCCGTGGTTGCCGGATACGGTGATGTAGGAAAAGGAACCGCTGCTTCTTTGAGAGGAGCCGGTGCCCGCGTTATTGTAACTGAAATTGACCCGATCTGTGCATTACAAGCTGCAATGGATGGCTTTGAAGTTAAAACCATGGATGAAGCTGCTAAACGTGCTGACATCGTTGTTACAGCAACCGGAAACAAAGACATCGTTAAAGGACGCCACTTTGAAAGCATGAAAGACAAAGTGATCGTTGGTAACATTGGTCATTTCGATAATGAAATTGACGTAGCCTGGTTGAAAGCAAATTCTGAAGAAGAAAACATCAAACCACAGGTTGATATTTTTACTCTGAAATCAGGAAAGCAAGTAGTACTTCTTTCACAAGGAAGATTGATGAATCTTGGTAATGCAACCGGACATCCATCTTTTGTGATGAGTAACAGTTTCACAAATCAGACTATAGCTCAGATCGCACTTTGGAACAGACCGGAAGAATTTGAACCGGGTGTTCACGTGCTGCCTAAATCTTTAGATGAGAAAGTAGCACGATTGCACTTATCTAAAATTGGCGTTGAGTTGGAAACACTGACTGAAGAACAAGCTGAATATATTGGTGTTCCGATCACAGGACCGTATAAGTCTGATCAGTACAGATATTGATAGCTTAAATAACAATTTTCAAGCATCAAATTTCAAAGCCTTTTTGTGTTTCACAGAAAGGCTTTTTTTATTGGAAAAAATGATTGTGAAGCCACAAAGAAGTCCTTATCTTTAAGGCTCTCAATTAATTTTATTGAAATGCACCCGTAGCTCAATTGGATAGAGTACCTGACTACGAATCAGGCGGTTACAGGTTCGACTCCTGTCGGGTGTACACCTAAATAAGCCCAAAACGTGTCTTCACAGCGCTGAGGGCTTATTTTCGTTTAGGGATATAAACATATCTAAAAGTTATTATTTCGTATTTACTTTCTTAAAAATCCTATCTACCAACTTATATGAGAGTGAAGCTGAAATCTTAAATAACGAGAAAATATAAACTACTATAAAAAGACAGATCATAATATTTGATAAGACCTGATCCTTGTACTGTAACCTGTCTAAGAAATTTATTTCTCCATCTATAATTGTTAGAATTACTATTCCAATAAAGAACAGTGCTAGAAATGAGATTACTATAATAGCGACCTGTAATTCTTCTTTAACTTTTTCCTTCATCTCTGATTGAACTTAAAGATTGAAAATTGGATTCATGTTAAATTACAATTTAGCTTGATTAGAATTCACTACTCGCTTTTTAACCATCCTAAATACTCCCCAAACCATCAGCGACCAAACGATGATGATCGCTTCCAGAACCAGAATATAGATTGGCCATTCAGGCAATAAAGTGAAGAAAGTGGTTCCGTGTGGTTTATCCATTACATACAGATAATTGCTGTCCAGGATCAGGTTTAAAAAATAGATCACTCCTGCTACCACATTCAGAGCTATAAATGATCTTCCCGCATCTTTCAGTTCCAGATCCCATCCCCATACGATAGCCGGATACAATCCCAGCAAAACCAATATCAGGTGAACCATCCAATACCGAATGGCATCATAATGAAATAATGAGAACTCAACGGAAGGAGTAAAATTGGCCTGTGAAACTCCTAATATGATCCAGAAAAAGATCGTAGCCCAAACGGTTCTGTTTTTGGTTGCATACACCCAAACCATGATCATTGGCAGGAAATTACACATGTGTAAAGGAATATCTTTGGTAACATCAAAAACACCTGTGTAGTGATTCAAAGGAATCTTAGCCAATTGCAGAACTGTCAGAAACAGAGCGAGAACAAGCAGAATCCTTTGCTGAACCGGTTCCGGTTTTTGTTTCAGAAAGCGAATAAACCACACAAAGAAAACTACGAATCCGGCCAACAAGAACAGATGCTCAGTTGAATATGAAGAAAACAAATATGTAGTCTCGAAAAATGAATTCAATTTGATCTGATGTTCTATCAACCCCGGTTATTGTGTTTATTCAACTATTAAAATCTTTCGCCTTTAGCAGTTTTAAAATAACAGAAAAAGTTAATGCCTGAAATATTCAATGATCAAAAAAATATTTTTTATCCGACTTTAAAACTAGTTGAAATGATCAAAATTCTTCGTACCATTATTTAATGGTCAGAATTAAAACAGTCTGATCATGGGTTACGATTTCGCCAAAACAGGCGAGAGAACATAACCAAAACATCCAATGGATAAAGCAATGGCTAATAAATTTAAACAGCCTGCTGTCAACCAAACTAAATCTTCAGCTAAGAATGCAGCTCCTGCGAAGAAAGTTGGTCAAGCAAAGAAAAGTGGTCGTAAATAATTTAGACTAAATTTTTTACACAAAGCCGGTTCGTAAATAAGAATCGGCTTTTTTTTGCTCTGAATACATATAGGTACAAAAATAAATTAAGTAGTATCTTCGCTGAAAAACCATATGTATACACCCGCTTCCTTTAAAGAAGAAAATCCGGATGTGCTTTTTGACCTGATCGAAGAACATAATTTCGGAATTATCTTTAGTCAGCATCAAGATGAACCTGAAGCTACTCACCTCCCCTTTTTAGTGCACAGACAAAAAGGCAAGCACGGAACTTTGATCGCTCATTTTGCGAAGGCAAATAAGCACTGGAAAAAGTTAGATGAGGCAAAAGGTGTATTAGTGGTTTTTCAAGGTCCACACAGTTATATCTCGCCGGCCTGGTATGAAAATCGTGCTGAAGTGCCTACCTGGAATTACGCAACTGTTCATGTGTTCGGCAAACCTAAGATCATCAAAGATCCGGATGAACTGAACAAAATGGTTAAAGAACTCACACATTTTCATGAAAATCAGGAAAACACAGGCTGGAAACTTGATGAAGTACCCGAAAAGGAATATAACACTGATTTAAAAGCGATCGTGGGATTGGAAATTGAGATCTCAAAAATGGAAGGTAAATTGAAATTTAATCAGAACAAGTCTGACAAGGATCAGGAAAGTGTAATTGCTAAGATGGACGATTCAGGAAGAGAGGATATAAGTGAAATAATGAAACGAAACCTCGATTCATCTAAATAGCTTTATTTATTTCGGACAGTTTTCTTCTGAGTTCAACCGGATTAAAAGGCTTGGTAACGAAGTCGTTCATTCCCACCGAATACACTCTTTCTTTTACTTCGTTAAGCGCAGCCGCTGTCAAGGCTATTATAGGGATGTTCTTTTTAGTCGGATCCTCCAGATTACGTATAGCAGTTGCAGCTTCATATCCATCCATTTCAGGCATTTCCAGGTCCATAAGAATCAAATCGACCTCATTATTCTTCAATGCTTCTATGGCTTCAACTCCATTGGAAACAATGGTAGCATCCACTTTCCATTTTCTCAGAAAGCTTTGCATAACCTTTTGGTTCACAAGATTATCTTCCGCGACTATCACTTTTAGCCCTTCTATGTGTTCTTCCTGAATTTCCACTCTACCTGCGTCTGTATTTTCTTTATTTTCGGGTTTACCAAATGTAAGCAGAACAGTAAACTCACTGCCTTTTTCCATAGTACTTTTGGCCATAATTGAACCATTCTGTAGTTCAACTAACTTTTTACTGATGCTTAATCCTAAGCCGGTGCCGCCATACAACCTTTTTGTTTTTTTATCAGCTTGCACAAAGCTTTCAAATATCGAGTCCAATCTGGACTCCTCAATCCCAATTCCGGTATCTGTAACCTTGAACTCAACATCTACTTTTTTATTTTTTTCTGCAACACATTGTACAAAAATTTTCACATAACCTTTGTTAGTGAATTTCAGAGCGTTGCTAACAAGATTATTAAGTATTTGAATGAGCTTTGACGGATCTCCTGTCAGATATTTCGGAAGGTTTTCACCTATCTCTGTTATTAACTCAACCTTCTTATTTACAGCAGTGGTTTTAAATGATTCTGATACCGTACTAACCAGTTCTTTTAGTTCAAAATCAGTTTGCTCAAACTCAATTTTTCCGGCATCTATTTTTGAGAAATCAAGAATATCATCGATCAAACTCAGAAGCGTTTTGGCAGAAAAATCTACAATGTTAATTGATTCAAGCTGATCTTTTCTGGGATTATCCTCTTTAAGGAAATTTGTCATCCCCAAAATAGCATTCATTGGCGTTCTGATTTCATGACTCATTGTTGCAAGAAAATCAGATTTTGCCGAAGAACTCTTCTTTAGCTGCTCACTGGTTGATTCCAGTTTTTCGATATATTCCTGAAGCTCATCCTGTTTAAGGCTTAACTGCCTATTCAATTCTTTCTCTTTCTCTAAAAACTCTCTGGTAATTTGTTCAGCTCTTTCTTTAGATTCTGAAAACGTATTGAATATAATCCATGTAGTTACAAAGGCTGCAGCTATTACTCCCCATCTTACGTAATCAATTGTTTCCGGGCTGAGAGATACTCTGTCTATAGCTATAAAATCTATGATAAAGTATGAAATTACAGATATAAATATGGAAACATTTCTGATCCTGTTGTGTCCGGACTCAAAAAGAAGAATGGATAATCCCATAGCAGGAATCAGGAAATATTGTATCTCTGCTTTACCATCAAAAATAGAGCTGAGTATAATTATCGCTATATCTACATAAAGAATGAGCAGAAATTTAGCAATTGTTTCAAATCCTTGTTTCGAAAGAACCGGAATTAAACACAGTGCAATGATCTCTGATATAAAGAACCATGAAACTGACATGGATTCATCAATAGCAAAGATCAAAAAGAAAAGAGTACAAATGAGAGCAATTGAATAAGAAACAACATCAAGAACCGGTAATCTGAATAACTTACCATCGTCTTTCTGATAGTCTTGTAAATTAACAGATTGAGTATCTGTTATACCTGTAAGTGAGAAGTTATTTGCCATACTTGAAATATTGAATTAAGTACGGCAATTATTCTCTATTGGTCAAGACGTTTGCAACTTTGATTTGTAAGCCATGGCATAAATTTTCATTTGTTTCACCATGGAAGCCAAACCGTTAGCTCTGGTTGGAGATAAGTGCTGCTGCATACCGATCTTAGAAATGAACTCCGGGTTTGTAGTCAATATCTCTTCAGGTGTTTGATCAGAGTATAATCTCACCACCAAAGAAACCAAACCTTTTGTTATTGCAGCGTCACTATCTGCTTTAAAAATCAGTTTATTACCATCCAGATCAACAGTAAGCCAAACCTGACTTTGACAGCCCTTAACTAAATTGTCTTCAATCCGGTCTTCATCAGGCAGTTCTTCGAGCTTCTCGCCGTGTTTGATGATATATTTATAACGCTCGGTCCAGTCTTCAAATAAACTAAACTCTTTAACTATTCTATCCTGTACTTCTTGTATATCCATACCTAAAGGTAATGAAAGGAGAGCATTAAATTAACCCTCAGAGCTTTATTTCTTAATCTATTCCTAACTCTAAAAGAGCTACAGATTTTACTGCTTCCACTTTATTTTCTTTTTCGTTTACGATAGGCTTGAATGATTGTATCATAGCAATAGTGCCATCATTTTTCCCTACATACTCGCATTTTTCGGAACAACGCTTTCCACCAAAAGCTTTGGTCAGGCTTGCTCTTATTACGTCTGCTGTCTTTCTGGAAACTACAGATTCGATTCCCTGATCTAACAAAGTTTCCTGCGAGAGCCCTGTAATAGTCTGGTATGACTCTGATACATAGCTGCAGTAGATCTCACCATTTTCATCTTTCTTAAACTTCATTACGAACTCATCATGACTTTTGAGTAAGTCTTCAATGTTCTCGCTTTTTTTCTTTAGTGTTTCTATAACACGGTTTCTCAAAGAAACGTTATCAAAATGAATTCTGATAACTGTGTGATCACTACTTACAAATGATTTAACATCAGCTTCCAGCATCAATTTTTGATCGCTTTCACTTATAAATTCCCAAGTATAATTATCATCAGAAATTACATCAGCATCAAAATCCTGAAAAAGCTCTTTAACTTCTGCATTGTCTTTTTCGGCTACTAAATCCCAGATCTTGATCTCTTTAAGTTCATCCACATCTCGTTTTAAAATTTCACGGAAAGATTTATTGCTTGAGATGATGTTACCCTGTACATCAAGATCAGCAAATGTTCTTTTAGAATTTTCTTCCAGTTCTTCAAAATCTATTGTAGCATCAAAAAGCACCTTACTGGTTTCTTGCCTTTCGGTAATATCTCTCTGATAAGAAACCCAGTGCGTTATCTCACCTTCTGAATTTGTAAGAGGATGAATGTCCCATTGATTAATAAACTCCGATCCGTCCTTTCTGTAATTTACAGTATGGCCGAAAAATGCCTGCCCGTCTATCAATCTTTTTTTCAAGCGATCTAAAACATGTCTGTCTGTTTTTTCTCCCTGTAGAATTCTCGGTGTTTTCCCGATCACTTCTTCTCTGGAATAACCGGTCATTTTAGTGAATCCGTCGTTCACATAAACAATACGCGGCCCGGGTTCTTCTAAGTTCAATTCTGTTATTAAGATGGAATCGTAATCGTGCTTTGTTGCATTCTCCAAAAGCGACAGATGAGACTTTGTTCTATCATATTTTTTCAGAATCTCAGAAAACAAGTTTTCCAATTTTGATTCGGAAGCTTTGTCTTTACTGCACGATTTTATTAATTCAAGAATTTCAGATTCTCTTGTACTCATTGCGATAGTGTTTATAGAGGGTATATTTAGGTTTATAACTATTCAATACTTTAAACCATTCCATTCTGAAGCAGAAATTTTTTACATTCTACTATCTTGATAGTATATTAAAATTCTATGTTACAAAAGCTAATTATTTACTTTCTGTTGATCGCTCTTTCAGGATGTTCATTTTTCAAACTGAACGAGAAAAAAAACTACAAACCGGAGTTGGTACCGGTAGAAGGTGGTTCTTTTTCCTATGGAGATTTTTATGAAGGAAAAAATACCGATGCGATACCTGTTCATCAGGTAAAGGTTGATGAATTTAAGATTAGTAAATATGAAATCACCTATACACAATTTGACTACTTCGCTGATAAAACAAACCTGGAAAAACCTGAATCTGATCTGGAAAAAAGGGGAAACCGAGCGGTTGCTTATGTTACTTGGGACGAAGCAAAAGCTTTTTGTGAATTTTTTGGATATCGATTACCTACTGAAACCGAATGGGAATACGCAGCAAGGTCAGGTGGAAAAAATCAAGTGGTATCAGGTGCAACAACTCTTGATTCAATTTATGTAGTAGCATTAACAAAAGATGAAGACCGGAGTGAATCAATTGAAGTGGGAACAAAACAACCCAACGATCTGGGCATTTATGATATGAGTGGCAATGTATTTGAATGGATTGGCGAGTACTATCAGTTCTATTCTATGCCGGAAAGAAAACACAGCCTGGACGAAGACGCTGTTCGTATAATTCGTGGCGGAAGCTATTATGAAAGTATGGTTGCTAATCGAACTTACTGGAGAACCGGAACTTTAAGAGATGTTCGCTCTGAAGATATTGGTTTCAGGTGCGCGGATGATTAATTCATAGAAATAAAAAAGGGAGCCGAAGCTCCCTTTACTCACTCACTTATCGAAGCAGCAACTTAGCAATTGTCATAAGTTGCATGTTCGTAGTTCCTTCATAGATCTTTCCGATCTTAGCATCCCTGTAAAATTTCTCAACAGGATATTCTTTAACAAATCCATTTCCACCGTAAAGATCCACAGCCATCGATGCTACTCTTTCAGCAACTTCAGAGGAATAATATTTTGCCATTGCAGCTTCTTTAAGGAAAGGCTGTCCGGCCATTTTCATTCTGGCGGCGTTATAAACCAGCAAGCGAGCTGTTTCAATATCTGTTGCCATGCGTGCTAATTGAAACTGAACTCCCTGGAATTCAGCAATAGCTTTGCCAAACTGTTTACGTTCCTGTATGTATCCCAAAGCAGCGTCAAACGCTCCCTGTGCAATTCCTACCATTTGAGCTCCGATCCCAATTCTTCCTTCATTTAAGGTTTCAATGGCAACTTTATATCCCTTCCCAACTTCACCTAATACATTCTCTTTAGGAACTCTGCAATCTTCTAATAAGATCTCACAAGTAGAACTTGCGCGAATTCCCAACTTATTCTCTTTCTTAGAAACTGAAAAACCTTCAAATCCTCTTTCTACTACAAATGCGGTGATGCCTTTATATCCTGCTTCAGGATTAACATTGGCAAGTACGATAAAAATATCTGCTTCATTCGCATTAGTGATCCAAAGTTTTGCACCATTCAGTATGTAGGAATCACCATCTTCTTTAGCTTTACACTTTAACGCAAAAGCATCGCTTCCGGATCCAGCTTCAGATAAGCAATATGCTCCCACTTTTTCTGTGGCCAGTTGTGGCAAATACTTTTCTTTCAAAAAATCAGATGCATAGTTTACAAAGGCATTATTTACCAATGTATTTTGAACATCCATAAAAACACCAACAGAACCGTCCACTTTTGATATCTGTTCGATAGCAACAACAGACATCATAAAAGTACCACCGCCACCATTATATTTTTCAGGAATATCAATTCCCATTAAACCCATCTCGAAGAATTCTTTAATAAGACCCGGATCAAGTTTAGCGTTTTCATCCATTTCCTCTACCAAAGGCTTTATTGAGGCTTGGGCAAAATCAGCTGCGGCATCTTTTAATAATTGCTCGTCTTCTGTTAGTGTAGTTAGGGGCGGTACCAGTTGTTCTGTTGCTTCCATTAAAAATATTCTGCTTTGAAGGTTGTAAGATTTTAAATATACGAATTGTAAGCGCTTTTCTGCTACTGTTTTTGTGTTTATCTACTAATTTCTGAGCTCAAAAAATCATAGGCAGCTTTTACAGGAGTTATCTCTCCTTTTTTAATTTGTTCAACAAGCTCTGCTGCTTTTTCCTTATTTGTCTCTGATCCCCAGAGTCTCCTTAACACTTCGTCTTCTACCAATCGTTTAAACCAGTTCAATTCCTGCTCTTTTCTTTGTGCTTCAAAAATTCCTTTCTCTTTTAATGCAGAAACAAACCCCTGAATTTTCTCCCAGGCTTCATCAATTCTTTTCTTTTTGATGGAGCTGACGGTCAAAAATTCCACTCCAATTCCATCATACTTTGGAGTCAGTAAATGAAATGCGTTTTGATATTCCGTAACTGCATTTTTCGCCATCTTCTCCTGATCACCATCCGCTTTGTTGATCACAAGTATATCAATGATCTCCATGATTCCTCTTTTGATTCCTTGCAGTGAATCTCCGGCTCCCGGTAACATCAACACCAAGAAACAATCCACCATTGAAGCTACTTCAAATTCACTTTGACCTACTCCCACTGTTTCTACCAAAATCACATCATATCCGGCGGCTTCACACAGCATCATGGACTCCCGGGTTCGTTTTGCTACTCCTCCCAATGTACCGGAAGTTGGAGATGGACGAATAAAGGCTTCTTCTTTGGATGAAAGTGTTTCCATCCTGGTTTTATCACCAAGAATACTTCCACCCGTTGCGGGGCTACTTGGATCTACAGCCAGCACCGCCACTTTCAGGCCCTCTTCGATCAACAGATTTCCAAGCGCTTCTATAAATGTGCTTTTTCCCACTCCGGGAACTCCGGAAATACCAACACGAATGGTTTCTTTAGCCGATCTTACTTTACTGATCAGCTCCTGAGCAGTTTGTTGATCTGCCTCCCGGTTACTTTCAACCAGAGTGATGGCTTTGGCTAAATGCCTCCGTTTTCCTTCCTGAACCCCTTTTGCAAGTTCGTCAATGGTCATGCTTTTTTAGCTCTGATTTCATCAATTACTTTTGAAGCAGCTTTCGGAATGTTTGTGCCCGGACCAAAAATTGCAGAAACCCCTGCTTCATAAAGAAAATCATAATCCTGAACAGGAATTACTCCACCCGCCACAATGATAATATCTCCGGCTTCTTCTTTTTTGAGAATTTTTACCAGATCAGGAATTAAGGTTTTGTGTCCTGCAGCCAAAGTAGAAACACCGATCACATGCACATCATTTTCGATAGCTTGCTTAGCAGCTTCTTCCGGCGTTGAGAATAACGGACCTACATCCACATCAAAACCCATATCCGCGAATGCTGTTGCAACTACTTTAGCTCCACGATCGTGACCATCCTGTCCCATTTTCACTACTAAAATTCTTGGTCGGCGACCTTCTTCTTCGGAAAATGCATCGATCTTTGACTTTATTTCTTGATATCCTTTATCCGATTTATACACGCTTTCGTACACTCCTTTTATGGTTTGATTGGTGGCGGTATGTCTTCCCCAGGCCTGCTCAAGTGCTGTAGAAATTTCTCCAACAGTGGCTCTTTTTCGCGTTGCTTCAACAGCAAGATCCAGAATATTTCCTTCGCCTGATCTAGCCGCTTCAGTAATTGCCAACAATGCTTCTTTAGTAGCTACTTTATCACGCTTAGCTTTGATCTCATCGATCAAATTAACTTGCCCGTCCCGAACTCCGGTATTATCGATATCTAAAATATCTACCGGATCTTCTTTTTCATTTACGTATTTGTTCACACCAACTATGGTGATATCGCCCTTATCAATTCCGGCTTGTTTGATGGCCGCAGATTCTTCGATCTTTCGCTTCGGATAGCCTTCTTCTATAGCTTTTGCCATTCCGCCCATTTCCATCACTTCATTAATGATGGTCTTAGCCTTTTCTTTCAGATCATGAGTCATGGATTCTATAGCATATGACCCTCCGAGCGGGTCAACGGTGTGTGTGATATCCGTTTCTTCCTGAATAATGGTCTGGGTATTTCTGGCAATTCGGGATGATGTTTCTGTCGGCAGAGAAATTGCTTCGTCGTAACTGTTGGTATGCAAAGATTGAGTTCCGCCAAGCACTGCAGCCATAGCTTCGATCGTAGTTCTTACCACATTGTTTAACGGATCCTGAGCAGTTAATGACCATCCTGATGTCTGGCAATGTGTTCTCAACATCAATGATTTTTGATTCTTTGGTTCAAAGTGTTCTTTCATCAATTCTGCCCAAAGCGTTCTTGCGGCTCTGAGCTTGCTCACTTCCATTAGAAAATTCATTCCTATCGCAAAAAAGAAAGATAATCTCGGAGCAAAAGCATCTACATCTAATCCACTTTCCACCGCCGTTTTAACATATTCCAAACCATCAGCTAGAGTGAAAGCCAATTCAAGCGCTGAATCAGCGCCCGCTTCCTGCATATGATATCCAGAAATCGAGATCGAATTAAAGCGAGGCATTTTTTCACTTGTGTATTCGATGATATCCGAAACCAATCGCATAGATTCCTGTGGAGGATAGATATAGGTGTTCCGAACCATGAACTCTTTCAGAATATCGTTCTGAATAGTTCCGCTTAATTTCTCTGTTGAAACTCCCTGTTCTTCTGCTGCAACTATGTACGCTGCCATGATGGGAATCACCGCTCCGTTCATTGTCATGGAAACGGACATTTTATCTAACGGGATGCCATCAAATAATATCTTCATGTCTTCTACCGAATCGATGGCAACTCCAGCTTTACCAACGTCACCAACTACCCGTGGATGGTCAGAATCATAGCCCCGGTGCGTTGCAAGGTCAAAAGCCACACTAAGTCCCTTTTGTCCTTTTTCGAGTGCCTGACGATAAAATTTGTTCGACTCTTCTGCAGTTGAAAATCCTGCGTATTGACGAATCGTCCATGGTCGCTGAGTATACATACTGGAATACGGACCGCGCGTAAAAGGAAACTCTCCCGGATATCCCGGATCGACATTTCTGTTCGAAACATCTTCTGAATCGTACAATGCCTGAATTTCAAAACCCTCAGGGCTTTGTCGGTTCAAAGATTCTGCTTTATCACCTTTTAAAAGCTTTTCTACACCTTTCTTCCAATTTTCTTTACCGGAACTATTATCTGACATGGAGTTAGTTTTTTATGGAAACTTCTATCTCCCTAAATGTACGACTTTGAGAGAAGATTTTTAAGAATGAAAAACAGAATCGAATTATACAGATACTGAAGGGACTGCTGGCGCAAATTCTATAGCTAGAATTTAGCTGTTTATACAAGAAAGACGTCTACATCCGTAAATAAAAATAAGTGAGTGATCAAAAATCATTTCAAATTCATCTCTGTCTGGGAAGCACCAAAACTCATATCTGAATCAAATTCGCCTTTACCGAAAGTTTCTTCCATTTCAGCACGGAGTTTTTGAATTGTTAATCCACTTTTCAGGGTTCCGTTTCTGGCAAGAGAAACACGACCTGTTTCTTCCGACACTATCAGCACAAGTACATTATTGGTTTCACTAATACCAACCGCTGCACGGTGACGTGTACCAAAAGACTGAGCAATATTCGGGTTTTGTGAGATGGGCAAATAACAACTTGCAGCTACAATTCTATTGCTCCTGATCACGATTGCACCATCATGAAGTGGAGTATCTTTTTGAAAGATAGTTGTAAGTAATTCGGCTTTAACTGCTGAATCAATTTTTACCCCGGCGTCTACCAAGTCCTGTAGCGAAGAAGAACGTGCAAATACGATTAGTGCTCCGGTTCTGTCTTTTGCCATTTTTTTAGTGGCATCAATTACCTCATCGATCATTTCATTTGATCCCGTTCTGGTAAAGAAGCGATCGAAACTGGTGTTATTACCAATTCTGTATAAAAGCTTTCTGATTTCCGGTTGGAAAAGAATAAACACCGCCAGAATACCTACATCCAGAATACTTTTGAGAATGAAATTGATGGTTTCAAAACCCAGTAAACGGATTATAAAATTGATCAGGATCACAAAAAAGATCCCAATGGTAGCCTGAATTGCAAAAGTCCCTTTGATCCATCGATACAGATATACCAGAACCCCTGCTATAATGAGGGTTTCGATGAAATCCTTTATTCCGAATTCTAAAAATCCGATGGGAAACAATGTAGTGGCCGTCTAGCGTTGTGATTGAATTGCTTGGAATATACGTAATGAATCGGAAGCTTCCTTAACATCATGCACACGAAGTATTTTTACTCCTTTCATGAGTGCATCATAATGAACTGAAACCGTTCCGATCAACCGATCATCAGCAGGTCTCTCGTCCAGAATTTTTCCGATCATCGATTTCCGTGATGCTCCAATTAACACAGGAACGCCAATTTTTGTGAATTTATCAAGATGGGCGAGTAATTTTAAATTATGCTCCAGAGTTTTGCCAAAGCCAATACCCGGATCAATAATTATTTTCTGCACTCCTTTTGACTGAGCAAAAGCCACCTTGTTTTCAAAAAACTGAAGTAAATCTTCTATTACATCATCATATTTCGGAGCATCCTGCATTGTTTTCGGATCTCCCTGAGAATGCATAATCACATAGGCTGCGTCGTGTTCAGCTGCAAGTTCTGCCATAGCTGGAGATTTCTGTAAACCGCTTATATCATTAATTACCCCTGCTCCGATTTTCAACGCTTCTTCAGCTACTTTAAACTTAGTTGTATCGATAGAATAAACGAGATCTGGGAATGTCTGTACAGCTTTTTCAAGAACAGGAATAACTCGATCTATTTCTTCCTGTTCAGAAACCGGATCCGATCCCGGACGGGTAGACTCGCCACCAATATCAATGATAGAAGCTCCATCTCTGCGCATAATATGGATCCCGTCGAGTGCGCGCTCTACATGAATGTACTTACCTCCATCGCTGAATGAGTCAGGAGTGGCATTTATGATCCCCATTATTTGGGGAGTAGTAAAGTTTAAATCAAGTTTTGAGATGTCAAATAAAAATAGGTCATCCTGAACTTGTTTCAGGATCTTTAATGTTTAATCAAGGCTTCGAAAAGTATAAGATTCCGAAACAAGTTCGGAATGACTTAAAACTACCACTCTTCCTGAAGCTCGCCTAATTTATCTTCTTTGGTTGCCCATTCATCTGCATCGGGGAGAGCGTCCTGAGTTTCATTGATTACTCTGTCTTCCCACTGTTCTGCAAGACGTTCATTCAATTCGATATAATGTTCCCACTTTTCAGGTACTTCGTCATCAGGGTAAATAGCTTCTACCGGACATTCTGAAACACATGCATCGCAATCAATGCATTCATTTGGATCGATAGTCAGAAAATTAGGTCCTTCCCGAAAAGCGTCTACAGGGCAAACAGCAGCGCAGTTAGTATATTTACATTGAACACAAGGTTCAGTTACAATGTAGGGCATTATGTTATTTTTGTATTTTCATTAGATGATTCGGAATATCTCAGGCTGAAGCATTAGATGCAATTCAAATTATTGAAGTATCTCAATAACAGCATCAATATCTCCATCATTCGGAGCCGGTTCAATATTCAATATTTTCGCCATAACTTCATAAAGATGAATGTTTTCGAAGCGGCTTAGTTTTACGCCTTTTTTGAATGCCGGTCCATAAGCGACAAAAATTGCATCCATTTTAGGATTGGCATTATCAAAACCGTGCGCGCCACCGGTTGGATAATCACCACCCCTTGATTCAAAAAACTGCTTCGTATTTATTGTATATCCTTCTTCCGCTACCATAAGAACTTCCGGAACTCTGCTGTTATTTTTTAAATGATAACGGTCCGGAATATTTTCTTTTAGATATACTTTGAAATTTCCTTCTTTCTTTTTCAGGCTTTCAAAAAACTCTTTCTCGCCTTCACCTTCTACATTAAACATAAGTGCAGGAGAGTACGATATAATCTCTATTTTATTCACGTCGATGTAGTCATCCAAAGTAACTTTTCTTGATGGAGACACTTCGATCATCCCGTGATCTGAAACGATCATCAAATTAATGGATTCGTTACTCTCCATTTCCTTCATCAAATATCCAACCAATTCATCAGCTTGTTGGATAGCTTCAATTACTTCTTCTGAATCCGGGCCGTAGCGATGTCCCTGACTGTCAACAAAACTAAAGTAGAGTGTTCCAAAATCTACAGGGTTTTTCTCTCTTGTCATCCATTTTAGCACAGTATCGATTCTGGCTTCGTTAGGAATACTTCCGTCATAACTTTTCCAGTGACTCGGTCTCATATTCTGAATGGGAGCTTCGGAACCTATCCAGAACATAGTTCCTGCCTTTTTACCTGCTTTTTCTACTGTATTCCAGATCGGTTCACCTGAATACCAATCCGGATTTTCAACTGCATCCCTGTTTCCCATGGAATATCTTGCGTCCATTTCAGGATCGTACATGTTGTTACCGATCAATCCATTATTCTCCGGATATAAACCCGTAGCTATGGCATAGTGGTTTGGAAATGTTTTCGTTGGGAAGATCGGGATTAATCCTTCTGCAGTTGCGCCATTTTTGATCAGACGATCAAAATTTGGGGTTTCCGTTTTCGATAAGTAATCTGCCCTAAATCCGTCGAAAGATATCAGCAACAACTGAGGTTGCTTTTTTTCAGGTGAACAACCAATTAAAATTAAAACCGAAAGTGTTAATAATAAATGTTTCATTGTTTTTGAATGAAAGAACCTTAACTCCGGTTCCAGATTATTCGAAATCTGTAGTTAGTTTAAACCTGGCAATTCTATTATTTCCGGTATCTGCCACATATACGATAGTTCTGTAATAAGCTACACCACTTGGATTAATGAATTGCTTTGGACCTGAACCTTCGCCACCAAAGGAAACAAGTATTTTCTTGCTGTCAGCATCCGCTCCTACCGGAGGATTAACCCCTTCCTGTCCATTAGATTGAAATTGATAAAGCGAGTCAGTTTCAGAATCAACAACAAAAATAAATGCATCATCATCGCCCGAAAATGCGATATCGGTTGGCATTTGAAATTTTCCAGGTTCATATAAAAAACCATTTGCCTGAGATGTATCCTGAGCAAGAAGTGACGAATTTTGTTCAAATATCAGACCATCAGTCGTTTCCACAGCATTTATCCAAAGCACTCTAAAGTCAATATCCTGAGCCTGAGAAGCCTGAGCAATTAAAAAGCTTCTGTCATCTGTTAACCGGTCTCTTTGAGGAGGAGTTACGAAAGAAGCTATTGAACTTAAACGAACTGCACTTCTAAGCGATGGATTAGTAGGATTCAACGTAGTGATCTGACGAACGTTGGTCATTTTATTTGTGGGAACGCCGTTTTCTTCAATTCTGGCAAATTCAAGAACTGTATTATCCGGTGCTGCAATTTGATTGGTACTATTCTGAGGCCCTCTTCGGGATACGTAAACAGAATTGTCCGCTAAAATTGTTAAGCCCGTAATTTCTACGTTTTCGTAATTATTTGATGAGCTTTTGTTAAGCCTTGCATTTTGTGCAGCTGAGGTACTTAAACTGGCATCATCAAAAGGGAAAATGAGTGTATCAACAAATTGAATCTCCCCTGCTCCATTCATATTCTTGATCTTAAACACAGCCGGAAGATTGAAAGTAGTTGGTATTCCGTTTTTGTCAATAGTAGTATCAATTCGAGCTGATACATAAATGTTTAATAACCGGTCCTGAGTTACAGCATTGGCTCCTTGTAACTGTATGGTTCTTCTGGGTGAAAGATCGGCTCTGTCAAGTAAATGAACCCCTTCGTTGTCGGTAACATATACAAAGGTGTCAAAGCCAACGTGCACATCATTTGGTGCATTAAACTCTCCCCAGAAAGGAAGTACAGGTGCATAACCGTCCACATTCTCAAGTCGTGGATCTATATTTCCTTCGTCGAAAATATCTTCATTTGTTTCGTCATTCTTTGAACCAAAGATATTGTCACATCCTGCTCCTGCAACAACAAGCAGTACTAATAAAAATCCTAATTTCTTCATTACTCTCATAAACTAAATCCTAACGAAATTCTGTGTATTGTTCCTAAACGATCAAAATTAGTAAAACCGTAATCAGCTTTTAATGTTTTGCCGGAAAAAGGAATTTTAACTCCTGCTCCAAAGCTTGGCAGTATTCTTTCTTCATTGCCAAACTCATACCCGGCTCTGAAAAAGAACTGATCCATAAAACTATATTCACCACCAATATTCAGTTCCTCTGAATTATCACTTGGGTTATTGATTTGAGCTGTTACTACCACTTTATTTTGCTCTGATTCGTACAGATCATAAGCAGCAGCAATAATAAAACGTGTTGGCAGTGAAAGTTCGCTTTCAGGCTCGTTTGTTTCTTCGCCTTCCGGAGTAGAATTCGATACTTCTCCATCCGGGGAAGCTTCAAAACCAAAGTTATTGACACTTACTCCAAATCTCAGACCTGTTTCTCCAACATCGTATGAAAAACCAAAATCAATAGCCCCTGTCTGATAGGTGATGTCAAAGAAATTCAAATAATAATATCTCAAAGAAATACCATAACTAAAGAGATCAGTAATCTTATGCGAGCCGGTTAAACCTGCAGAAAGATGGTGTGTTCTGAATGTACGCCCATCTCCAAATGGCTGGGTTTCCGTAGTTACCTTTTGATCACCCGAAGTGAAATATTGGATCGACCCTCCGATAGCAAAGTCATTGTATTTATGGATATATCCGAAATACTGTTGATTAGTTTCAACCAAATACTCGGTATGAGAAAGGGTGGCAAAAGAACTTCCTATCTTCGATGCCATTGCCGGGTTCCAGTATAAGCTGGAACCGTCGGTTGCATCAGCCATATTGGAATTCCCCATTCCCGCACTTCTTGCATCCACTGTTATCTTAGTGAATTGAAAGCCTTCCGTTCCGGAACGGTCATCTCCATAAGATGTTTGGCCAAATGTTTGCGTACCGGAAAACAAAAACAATCCGGCAATAAAAAGTGAAATAAAGTTAGAGTAATTTTTCATCAAAAGTTGATTGAAAGACCAAAGACAATGTGTCTTTGCTGTAAAAAGTTTGCTGGGTTTTCGTAGCTCGGTAAGCCGTTGTCAGTAGGGTCCAGATATCTTGGATCCCTAACATTATTCGGAACGTCATATGACCGGTCATCTCTGAGGGCAATTAACTCTGCCTGACTGCTTGGATATTGCTTATAGCCTTCTCCGGTTACCGGATTAATAACTACTGCGCTTTTGTTATTCAGGAAGTTTGATATCTCTAAGAAAGTAGATACTCTGGTTTCCCCGATTGTAAACCATTTTTGAAGATTGAAGTCCATATAGAACCAGGCAGGTCCAACCTCACTGTATCTCTTTGCCGGGTCATCTATTTGCTCGTATATCGGCCTCCAGTTTTCTTCTCCTGATATTGGATTTCTTTCCGTTCCAACTCTTTCGAATGGAGTATAACGTGCTCCACTTCTCCATACAGCCGAAACGAATAGTTGAAAGTCATTTAGTATAGGACTATCCAAAATTCCATTTTCTCTTGCATGTGTAAATGTAATGTTACCTTTTATATCGAATGGACGATCCCAAGCCAATGGTGTCTCAATATTATTTCCAATATTCTGGCTTCCTGAAATTCCGCTTAAATTATCATCATTTGTAGAACTCAAACCTTCCGCACGACTGTAAGTAACAGAAAGCTGACCTCTTAATAAATCTCTGTATCTCTTCAGATAAGAAACTTCAACACCTCTCGATCTTGCATAATCACCATTTATTCTGAACGCCTTGGTAACAGGTCTTCCGTCAACATCATTAACCCTGATGCTTTGTGAGGTAACAAAATCATATTTATCTCTCCAGAATGCAGAAATATTCAAAGCATCATTGGAAGTAATTTGGTTTCGAAGACCTATTTCATAAGAAATATCTACTTCTCTGTTCAGATTCGGGTTTCCTAAACTTGGGAGGTCAGACTGATCCTGAAAAAATGGATCTAAACCTGCATATACAAAACTCGGATGAGGAATTCTGGCAGAATGTCCATAATTAAAGAAAAGAACCTGATTTTCTCTTACAGGGAATGACACATTTATTTTGGGCAGGAAAATAAATTTATATCTCAAGCCAAATATTTCTTTACTATCCTCCTGATACTGCTCAGCAACAAAAGTTGGGATGGTTGAGAATACATTAGGATCCAGTGCTTCTTCCACACGCTCATCCACATATCGGCCGGGAGCCCAATATTCAAACCTTCCACCAATATTTGCTATCAATCCGTTATAACGAATTTTTTCAGTGATAAACAACGCACCACGATTAGGTTTTACTCTCCAGGCATCAAAATTTTCGCCAACTCTGAAGGTTTCAGAAACTGTGTTTTCGTCAATTCTGATTGGTGCTCCAATCCAGGGGCGGGTAATATCAATCCATTGGTAATCATTGAATTTTGATTCAAAACCTACTACAAGTTGATTTTGTTGACCACCAAATAATTTTGTGTAGCTTGATTTTACTGTAATTTCTTCTGCAAAATGATCATGCCAAAGCGTTGCAATCCCGCCATTATTAAAATAACCGGGACCTGCAAGGATGTAAGTAAAATCATCTGTTCCTTCAAATTCATTTCCCGGGAAAGTTACGATACTTTCCGGATCAAATTCTCCATCAACTACATCAGGACGCCAATCTCTTCCATTTGCATCAGCTCTCAATTGTGTAAATAACCGGCTTACCTGAACCTCATAAAAAGATGAAGTTGATAGAGTCTGAGTCCATTTTAAATAAGATAGATTTGAATCATGCGTGTATGTATTCGCATTGTCTAAAAACCCATTAGAAAATGCGAACTGAAAGCCCGGCTGAACCTGAGTATCAGCTCCTGTAATCTGAAGCATTCTTGTATTCTGATTGATAGTAAGCGAACGCTGGTAGGCCGCTTGTAACCTCATTCCCGGCTTAATATTATAAGTAAGCTTCAACATCCCATTCCAACGATTACCTTGTCTGGGCGACCAAAAATCTGAGCCTGATGTAGATGATTGGATTTGATCTGCTGCAATTTTTGTATATCCATCTTCTAAAGCAACCTGAGCGGTGGCATAAAAAGTAATTTTTCCAGGGATATCCAGACCTAATTTGGGTAATAATTTTTCAGCGATAACACCCGGGCCTCCAATGCTGATCTCATAAACATCCTGAAAATAGTTGGCTTGGTGATCTTCTACATTAGAGCCAAAATTATCTCTTTTATGGGAAAAACTTCCTTCATAAGTATCGCCTCCATTTCTGGTCTTTACTGATACAACACCTGAAGTAACGTCTCCGTACTCAGCACCAACTCCACCTGTAATTACTTCGATATTGCTGAACGAATTTGCTCCAAGATCAAGACCAAAACCTGTACCCGCCAAAGGATCCTGAGCAGAAACTCCATCAACTACGTAACCGGTTTCGTAAGCACGTCCACCTTTTATATATAATCCTGTTGGATCTTTAATTACTCCAGATTGCAGAGAAACTGCATCTTCAACTTTCCTTACAGGAGCAGCTTCGATATCTTTTCTTGAAATGGTAGAAGAGGTTGTTGATTTCTCAACATCAAAAATCGGTCTTTCACCAATTACAACGATCTCTTCACCCGAAGTAAGTACCTTTGACTTCAGTTTATAATTAAGCTCGGTAAATTCTCCTTCTTCAACTTTGATTGCTGTGAGAAGAACTGTTTCGTATCCTATATAGGTAATTCTTACAGTGTATTCTCCGGCACGGATATCATCAATTTCGTAATCTCCGTCCAAACCTGTTGCTGCACCAAAGCTGGTTCCGGATATCAATACATTAACACCGATCAATGTTTCGCCGGTTTCTGCATCAGTTATAATGCCCTTAATTCCACCTGTTTGTGCAAAAACAGTTGAACCGGTTCCGATAAAGAATAAGGCTATAAGTACACTTTTTAATCTTTTCATAATTCTATTGTTTAAAGCCTAAACGTTCTATGACAACTTCTTGAATCATATCACTAATATTGTTATTCCCATTAAGGTTCGACAAATCAAGACTGAAATAAATAACATTCCCTTCAGTATTCTCTATGGTAACAAATTGATAATCATTATAAGCCCGAACCCCACCAGTTGCTGTTCTTCTTACAAAATTAGCCTGATATAAACTTGTGCTTCCGCTCACCCCTTTTACCGGAAATACACCACTTAAAGCAAAAGAACCGGATTCTACTCTTAGCGTATTTGTAATAGCAGCATCGGTTGGTGTGACAAGAGAATCTTCCAGAATCAAAAATTGTCCGGTCTGAATTGAGTCCACAGGTAAGAAATTAAAAACAGGATCTTCTTCATCAATATTCTTCATCGGAATATTTATAAAAGAAGTACCGCCGTTATCAAAGAATTCATCTAAAATTTCCTGAGCATATGTAATGTTTCTATCCAGATCATTTGATATCCAGTAAATATGATCCCATTTGGAAAGCGTTTTGATCAACGTCGGGTCTATCACTGCCGGAAAAGCATTGGAAAGTGCTACTTTATCCTGTGAAACATCTCCATCATTTATTATCCAGATATCTGGAGAGATTCCGTTTTGTTGTAATAAGTTCAAATGAAACTGTTGTCTGTTTGATGAACTAGGTCCTGAGTAATCATTTAAGAACAACGTGTTTGATTTCTGCTCTTTTATATACCATGACAAAGAATCTAATTCACTGGCTGAACCAGCCGCGTCCACAGCTCTAACATAAAATGTGTTTCGTGCTCCAACATTAACCGGAACTGTTAAATTTTCTCCATTTACTTGAAGCGTTGAATAGCTTCTTCCAAGAAAAACCTGTGCATCATTCGTTCCTGCTGTAGAGTTATCTACTTCAAGAGATATAAATAGTTGTCCGTCATCATCTTCAGTAAATGGAATGTTAACCCATCCATTTATAGTATCATTTATAGCAATTTCTGTGCTTGCAAGATTTAGCAATCCATCGGGATCACTAAAGTTCCATCCAAAACTGGATACAGAAAATAATGTATCCGGTGGAGATTGATTGGAATTGATCGAAACTTGTGGGATTGAATTAACTATTGGATATACAAGTGATGCCCCAACAGGGTCTGCCAATCCTTTATCATCAACTGCCCTTACTTTAAAAAGTACGTCATCCGTTTGTTGCCCTGACGTGATCGGCAGAATAAAAACACTATCTGTTTTTGTCGTAAATGTAAAATTCCCTTCAGAAGTATCATTTATAGCATACTCAAAACCTGCTACAAATCCATCGGGATCATTGCCAAACCACGAAATTTGAATTTGGCTGGACAAACGAAAATCATTTCCACGATTTATCCTTTCTACAGTCAAATTTGTTGATGGTGGTTGGTTTTCTGAAAGTTCTCCATTTATAGTCTCATTGCATCCATTCCAATAGATCAATGTCGAAAATAAAAATAGAAGTAAAAGTGCGTGTGTTTTCAAGAGATAAATTATTAAAAAAAGAAAGGAGCTACCTGATCGAAACAGGTAGCTCCATTTCAAAATGTTTATTTAATCAACAGCATTTTCTTAGTGCTGGTGAATGAACCTGCTTTGATTCTGTAAATATACATTCCACTTGATAAGTTACTTGCATCAAATGGTACGATATGGAATCCGGAGTTCATTTTTTCATTTATTAACGTGCTTACTTTTTGGCCCAACATGTTATAAATAGTAAGACTCACATCTGCCGTTTTAGGTAGAGAGAATTTTATATTTGTAGTTGGGTTAAACGGGTTCGGATAATTTTGCTCAAGTGCAAAAGCATCAGGAGTACCTGATTCGAAATCGTTTGAAGTAAGTAGTGCTTTTTCCAAAGTTAACACTCTGAAAATAGGCGCATAATCGTCAAAGAATGAACTTCTTACTTGTAGTGTATCCGAACCATCAGTTACAAATACTGTCCATAAGTAAGTTTCCGATTCTCCGTTCTGAAGACCTTGCTCAGATAAGAACGTATCTACATCATCATAATCAGCAGTTGATACATTTGCTGATCCTTCTGAATCAGAATCTACATCAACATGTACTGTGGTTGTATCGCTACTATATAGCTTCCATACATAACTCACATCGTCACCATCAAAATCCTGAGATGAGTTCCATGTAAATTCGAAAGATGCTTTATCAACAACAATACTTGCACTGTCTGAAGGTCCTGTTAAGGAGAAATCCAGTAACGGAGTAAAAGCATTTCCATCAGCAGCTATAATATCTGCAGCTGTTCTAGGGTGGAATTTAGGAGCTCCGAAAGAAGCTGCTACAACAGCGTACGCATCGAGCGATTTACCTGCTCTAACTGTTTCATTGTAATCTCCTCTGGCTTGAGTGTTTCCAACAACAGTTGAACGTATATCTTCATTGAATTGAACTCCATTTGCTGAATCAGCATCAGAGTTTTGTAGTGTATACTCACCGAAAGATCCCCTTGCTGTAAGTTCAACATCTTCAAATTTAACAACCATTCCTTCATAGTTCTCAAGCTCGCCACCGTTTTGTAAAGCCTGAACAGTATCAGTACTTATAACAGGAATTACCTGATCAGTATCGTTTCCTGAAGAATTTACAGTAAACTCAAGATTTACCAGTTGAGTCAGGGTCAAAGAGTTACTTGCTACCGCTGCTTCAGAAACCTCCGCAGAAGTAACCGTGATAGAATCTCCTTTTACCAAAGCTTGTGTAGCTGAAGTTCTTTCTAAGAAAATACCACTCCACGCTGCTGCTGCTTCCTGAAGAATAATTACTCCATCAGAGTTGTCAGAAACAATAATTCCTGAAATATCAACCGGAAGTGCTCCAGCTCCATCCAACGGACTTGCTCCTGCTTTTCCATCAGCTGTTGTTTGGATCACAGCAATAGAATTGATAGGCTCATCCTGTACAAAGAAGCCATAGTTGCCTGAGATAGGATCTCTACCTGTTAATCCTTCACTGTCTGTAGCTTCAAAATAGAATGATACTGGACTGAAGTTATCAAAAGTAGGTAATGTAAATTCAAAAGTATTACCCGCTGAATTTGTCATTGCAGCAGTTACAGTAGTGTCTCCATCAGAATACACAATGTTAGCACCTGTAACTGTAGCAGAGCCATCAGCAACAATATCAACGCTTACAGTAACAGCGTCAGAAGAAGTTACAGTGGAATCAGATTGAGCCGCATTGCTGAAACTTGGAGGAAGACCTACAACTTCAACATCACTTGGCCAGTTCAAAGTCTCGCCATTGCAAAGCTCGCCATCAACACATCTTAAAGGCTCTCCCGAGCTATCATCAGTTGTCCAAAGTACACCATCTTCAAACGGGCTCATGCTCCATGAAATCTGGTTTGAAGGAACGGTACCGTCAGGATCATCGCCCTGCAGGTTTAAGAAACCACTTACATTTACTACCGCTCCTGCTACAGGAGGCTCAAAATTACCGTCAGAACCGTCTTCCAGACCTGGCAATCTTCTGTAGTTCCATTCAGGAAGATATCCCAAACCTCTGTCATTTCTGAAACGAAGAGAAATATCATACATGTAAATTCTTGAGCCATTTTCATTTAATGCCCAATCAACTCTGCTTCCAACAGAAATATTGCTTACAGTTGCGCCGGTTATTTTGGCATAAGCGTTGTTGTACTTTTGATAGCTTTCAATATCCATTTGGAAAGTACCATCACCATTTGCAGTAACAAGTTCATCTACAGTTACTTCCCACGGATCAAGTAATTCTGCATACTGCGGAAAGTTGATAGATGTTGTTCCCTGGAGTGACGCTTCATCTGCAGTCATTTGTACAGTTGAATTGAAGAATGTCATTCGACCTACAAAAGTAACCACATCTCCTCTTTGGAAACCTTCAAGTAACTCGTAATCACTTTCCACAATTTGTATAGACATTCCTGCTCTACCTTGTGTTACAGCAGCTGTATCTGTAATGAAAACATGTATCCTTCCGATGTCATCAATTACGCCATCACTGTTAGTATCATTAGGTGTTGCATTCCCGGAAGTTTTAGGATTGGAAACGATTACACCTGTGTAGGTTACAGTAACACCATTTAATGGGTGTGCTTGTAGAGCATTCTGTGAATACTCAGTAAGTCCCTCGTACGTATTTAATTCTTTCACAGAAACCGTGTCCTGAGCTTGCACAAACATCGGCAAAGCAACTAACATAGTTACTGCAAAAAATTGTATCAGTTTTTTCATAGTAATAAGTATTATTTGATTATTGTAAGTTTTCCTTTTTCTATTTTTCCTGTAGTTACATCTTTAACGGTAAATAGATATAAACCCGTTGTTAAGATCTGATTCGCTTCACTTTGTAAATCCCAGGCATGTTCTCCACCGGGAAGCACTCGTGGATCGTTACTAAAATCATCGAACCATGAGATGTCTCCGGAATAAGTTTCAGAATCATGTTCAAATTCTGCTACAATATCTCCAGCAATGGTATAAATTCTGATTTCTGCTTTTGATGGTAAATTATAAAAGTAGAGCTTGCGATCTCCTTCACTAGGTCCATCCCAAGCTGCATTCACTTTGTATGGATTCGGATATACTCCTACCTCAAACCCATCATCTCCGAAATTATTATTTACCGGAGTTCCCGGGAAAACACGCACAGCGTTTGAATTGGTACTGGTTTCAAGGCTTTCAACTCCAAATTCTGAATCACCACGGTCAAAAGCAGTTACTGAAACCTGATATTGCCAACCACTTAATAAGTTAGTTAAGTCGTAGCGGTAGTAATATTCAACAGTATCTCCTTCAAAAGTAACCGGCTCATCAAGTTCTACCTCATTGAAACCCACATCAAATCCGATATTGTTGTTTGGCTTATCAAATTCCCTGATCAATCTAGAGTTTGGATTTATGTCCTGCCCAAGATCTGAACTGTACACACGATACCCCTCAAAATCCATCTCACCGGACACTCTGTCTACAGACTCTTCGGCAGTTCTATCCCAATAAATAGACACCTTTCCGGCTTCTAATACAATTTTTGTCTTTGGGTTATCAGGCGGTGTTGGAAATAAATATCGTGTTAACTCGCCATTTCCATCGGTATCTTCTCCGGGATCAAGAACACCATTCTTGTTTTTATCCTCACCTCTGAATACACTATTGGCTGAATTGATAGTACTTACCATATTAACTCTGGACCCTTCGGTGTCAACAGACTTACCCGCTTGCCCTTGAAACTGATCCGGCTTTAGTGAGGCACTAAATACAAAATAAACAGTAATAGTTTCACCCGGCTCCACCTGTGGGAAAGGCCCCATAGAAATAAATGAAATATAATTTCCATTACCACTTTGACCGTCTTCTCTAAGATTTTGCTCATTATCTTCATAAGGAAACCGCTGAGCCATTCTATCATATCGATCGCCATCATTTGAAGGAGCGGTAAAATCACCTGCTCCGGCACTGAACAACCAATAACTCGGCCCCAGATCAGGAACATTAAAGCCCGTTTGAGTAAACTTACCATCTAATGTATCAGGATTATCAGGGTGGAAAAAAGAATCTCTGTACTCCGCACCAACTATTGAAACCGCACCATAGGTGTTTATACTTGGATCATCCGGCGAACCGGCATCAAATGCATACATGGTATTTAGTGAATCCATAAATCCAATACCGTTTTTATTGAAAAAGGCTCCACCGGTTTCGGTAGTACTATTTACATTTCGTACTACCAGATCTGCATACATTCCTACATACACGCTGTCCCATGTCTCGGGCAAAGCGTGAATATCGCTGTTGTTTGTAATATCATATTTCAGAATGGTAAAGTTCTCTGTGAAAGGAAACCCCCAATTGTAGCTCTCTAATTTTACATCTGTAAACAGCGGGTTATCATGCCCGGTAATCTCTGTGCCGTTCACACTTCTGCGACGATCTGTAAAAGATGCTAAAATATCACGCTCACTAACTGCTGAGACAGAAAAGAATTCATTATTGGGATCAGAACTTCTACGAGTAATTACAGATTCAGAAGTAAATTCAAACCCTTGAGCTCCTCTGGAATAACCGGCTGGATTGGTTACAGAAGACGAAGAAAGTCTGATCTGACCTCCCACATCCGCACCTATCCAAATTCCGGCTTCAAACAAGTGTTCGGTTCCCGTAGATTTCGGAAAACGCATACTTGAGCCGCTTTCAGGATTATTTCTCACATCAGGCTTACCTAATGTTCCAAAATTTGTAATTGATAAGCCGATAATACCGGCATCCGTTTCAGCTCTTTCAAATGGAACTTGTGCGTTCACACAAAATGGAATTACTAAAACGATCAGGAGTAGGATTAACTTCTTCAAATAACGATAAATTGCTAACGATTATAATGAACACAATTATAAGAAAATTCTAACTCAATCGTAGTTAGAATTCAAGGTTTTACAGTTTGGTAACACCTTATTGAACTTGCTTGGCGTAAAAATCCGCCATAACCTTTTGACTTACACCCAGATAGTAAAAAATTACAATAATTGTAAATACCAGCTGAAGCTTCAAAACCCCTACTTTCATATACTTGCGCGAAGAAGTAATAATTGAATTATTCACAATTTTAAACTTTCCTTCTTTTTTTAGATCAACCACAATCTGTTGGTCTTCCATAACTTTTAATTTGTGATCAAAGCCTCCAATCTTTTCAAATGCTTTTCTTGTAACAAAAAGACTTTGGTCTCCGAACCTGAATAGATCATTATCAAACTTAGTAAACCAGGCGTATAACTTTAGCAATGGGAGTTCCGGCTTAAAAGCCAGACGATAGCATCCGGCTATATAATCTTCATTTATGTTTTCCAAAATGTCGTCAATAAAATTTTGCGGCGGCAGAGAATCTGCATGCAAAAAATATAATATATCACCCGAACATTTCTCTGCTCCGTAATTCATTTGAGAAGCCCTTCCCTTAAGTGGCGAGGTATATATGGTTGCACCAAGCTCTTTACATATCTGAATTGTATTATCACTACTACCTCCATCAATTAATAGCAGCTCAGCATTTTTATCTTTTATAGCATTTTGCAAATATGGGATTAAGTCATTTAAAGTAGACTCTTCATTAAAAACCGGTATAATTATACTTACCATTCTAATTTAAACTTGCCAAATACGTTTGCCAGTCCTCTTCGTTATCAATGTCATTCAATGGCTCGAGCTTCGCAAGAGAGATGTTATTTTCCCGGGCTTGTTGCTCTGTTTGTTCCATCACTTTTTCCGTGCTCCAATCAATACCTTCCAAAACTTCAGGCTTGAACGAACTCATTCCAATTAAATAATAACCCCCATCTTCTGACGGACCAAAAACAACATCATTATCATCCAACTTAGCAAAAGCTTCTCCCATAATTTTACTTGTCAAAGTTGGGCAATCACTTCCGATCAGTACAATTTTATCACTACCGCTTTTAAAAGATTGGTTAAATGCATGTTTCATTTTCTCTCCAAGATCTCCTTCGGTCTGAGTTTTTTTTGCAAAATTATTCTCTTCCCAAATATCATCTTTACCAATCTCCCATGCGTACCAAACCTCTTTTTTTGCATCTACTTTTAAAACTTCTTTTTTAGTAATTCCCAGTAATCTTAAATACACTTCCAGTGCTTCTTTGTCCCCAATTGTTTTGGCCAAACGTGTTTTTACTTTTCCCGGCACTGCATTTTTTACGAAAACGATAATTTTATTGTTATTCACTAGTATTAGTTGTTGTTAATAATTGGAACTAAAATCTTAAATATATCCTTTAACTCTTTGAATACGAACTAACTAACCAAAAAATGAAAACAATCAAAAAATCGTTTCTTTTAATTTTCACCTTAGTCTTTACAGGTCTTTTGACAGTCAATTCTACTGCTCAGGATACCAATGCAGGAAAAACCGGACTTGGTGTAATGATCGGTGAACCAACCGGTATTACGCTTAAATCCTGGACAAGTCAAAACACTGCATTTGATGTTGGTCTGGCTTGGTCATTATCAGGAAATGACGCCATTTATATACACGCTGATCATCAATGGCATAAGCCTTTGGAAGTTGAAAAAGGTAATTTGGCTTTCTTTTATGGTTTAGGTGCACGTGCAATTTTTGCAAATGATACTTTCTTCGGAGCGCGTATCCCTCTCGGACTATCATATTTAGCGCCCGAAGCTCCTTTGGAATTTTATCTCGAAGTTGCACCTGTAATCAATTTGATTCCCGATACTGATGGTGATGCTGACGGTGGAATTGGTGTCAGATACTACTTCTAAACCAATTTTTAATGATATTTAGTTGGGCAGGTATATTTCCTGCCCTTCTTGTATCACCTTGGCCTCATCATATGATGTGCCTTTGATACTCGCAATTTTAGAATTTATCTTGTCCAGAGTATCATCACTATGATCCGGATCATGGTGAGATAAACATAATCTTTTTATTCCAAGATCTTTCGTCAATTCAATAACTGTTTCCCAGTTCGAATGCCCCCAACCCAATCTATCCAAATGTTGTTCTTTGGTAAATTGTGAATCATGAATTAGCACATTAGCTCCTTTTACAAAAGCCTGGAACTCATCTACAAATGCCTTGTTATCAGAATCTATATTAACAGGAAGCTCATTATCAGGAGCAAAAACAATTATTGTCCCTTCAATGTTAAATTTGAATATTGCGGTTGGCACTGTATGGTTTGCCCACATGAACTCAACAGTATACTTGTTGAAGTTCAGTTTACCCTTTTCAAAAGTAATGCAATCAAGTTCTGACTCAAGCATATCAATCGAAACCGGGAAAAAAGTATTCGACAAATGACCCTGAAGAATTTCCTTACACCCAATTCCGTCCTGAGGAGGCATATACACTTCAAAACGATTTCTTGGATCATAGAAAGGCTTAAAAAAGGGAAATCCTTGCAAGTGATCCCAATGGGGGTGAGTGATAAAAATCTTCCCCATTAAGCTTTTGCCATTAGAGTCCAGTTCGTTGCCAAGATTTCTGAAACCTGTTCCACAATCAGCTATAAGCAACTCTTTCATTCCCGGAATGGATATCTGGATACAAGAAGTGTTACCTCCGTACCGCATATTTTCAGGGTTGGCACATGGCGTTGAACCTCTTACTCCCCAAAGTTTTATTTTGATGTTGCTTTCCAAATATCAACGTATTGTTAGATGTAATAATAGGTAAATATAACTATCGCTTTCAAATAATCTAATTCTTCCGTTATTCTTCTTCATCTGAAGTCATTAAATCCCGAAGTGCACGATTTATTTCTGAAATTCTTTGCTTTTTACTATCCAGTTTTTCACCAACTTTATCGATCTTTTCCTGCAACTCATCTCTGAGCTTGTTGCCTTTATTTGTTGGTTTAAAATACGTTTTTGCCTCTTCGTATTGTATGCTTTCTGATTCCAGTTTAGAAACGTCTTTCTGAATAGCGTTTTTCTCTTTGCGTAGCTTTATTACCTGCTTCCTGTCTGCAGGTTCCACTCCCTCTGAAGCCAACTCTCTCTCCATTCCCAAATCAGAACCACTAGCTCTGAATCGTTCATAAATTACATCACAAGCTTCCCTGTATTGCTTCCAGATCTTATTCTTTGACTTAATCGGGACATAGCCGGCATTTTTAAAATCATCCTGTAATTTCTTTGCTTCTTCAACCGCTTTCACAGGATCTTCATGAGAACCTAGTTCCTTAAGCTTGTTTAGAATTTCTTTCTTCTTTTCGAGATTCTCCTTCTCTTCTCCTCTACGATCTTTAAAATGATCTCTACGGCGCTCATAGAATACATCCATCGCAGCCTTGAACTTCTTCCAGATCTTAGAAGACTTTTTGCGCTGAACCGGCCCTATCTTTTTCCATTGGTCCATCAGGTTTTGCATTGTTTGATGCCCCTTATCAAAGTCTTCTGTATCCTGTATGGCTTCAGCTTGCTCTATTAACTGGAGCTTTTTGTCGTAGTTTTTTTCTTCCTGTTCTCTGAGAACATCAATATTCTCAGATTTCTTTTCATTGAAAGCGTCTGTTGCAGCTTTAAATTTATCCCACAATTCATTTTCATCCTTTTGGGGAAGATTACCGGCTTTTTTCCACGCATTATGAAGTTTGTTAACCTTGCGCGCCGCTTTTGCAATATTTTCGTTATCAACTAAAGCCTCAGCTTCGGCAATAAGTTTTTTCTTCTTTTTTAAAGACTTCTCAATCTTTTCGCGGTAGGCTTTATCATTCTTAAACCGAAGTTGGTTGAAGGCATCTTCAGCAGTATTGAATCGGTCCCAGACCATCTGATTCTTTTCATTGGGGACTCTTCCAATTTTTCTCCACTGACTGTGAAGATCGTCAAATTCTTTTGTCAAAGCCTTAAAATCGGCTTTTGAATCATCACTGCGTTCATTCAAAGCTTCCATTTTATCTAATAAAAGAAGCTTCAATGTCAGATTATCTTCTTCTTTCTCAAGCTTTTTTACAAGACGATCTACTTTGTGGCTGTCAAATTCTTCCATGAATGAATCGAATCGTTCATTCAATGCATCAATTTCATCTCTTGGGATTTGAGTAATTCTGTCCCAACTATTTTTTATCTGAGAAACCTCTTTTGTTGCTGTCCACTTTTCTTCATTTACAATGTCAGCAAACTGCTTCAGAAGCTCTTTCTTTTTCTTCAGGTTTTCTTCTCTTTTCCTGTTCAACTCTTCATAGTGAGCTTTTTTCCGCTCTTCGAAATCAGATCTTAACTCTTCAAATTCTTTCAGCAGGGCTTTTGACTCTTCATCAGGTTCCGGTCCTTCCCCAATATGCAAAGAGAGGTTTGAAAATTCATTTGATATCAATCCCCAATCTTTAGTTTCCAAAACCTCTTTGATCTTGCTTAAGATCTTTGTGTAATATTCCTGAGAGTTATTTTCTTCTTCAGAATCCGATGTTTCGGTTTCTTCCTCATTATCGGAAGCTGCCTCATTTTCACTTTCAACGACTTCTTCTTCATCCTTTTCTTCTGATGAAGGTTCTGCCTCCTTTGCGGATTCCTCTTCTTGTTCTGAAGAAACCGGTTCCTCAACCTTTTCTTCCTCTTTTGCTACAGGAGCTTCTGTTTTCTCCTCAGCTGAGCTCTCTTCGTTTGTTACTTCCGGATTCTCTGGTGAATCGTTGGTGTCTTTGTCTGTATTTTTATCTTGCTCCAGGTTCATAATAGCAACCTTCCTTTCCACTTGGTTCATTGATTCGGCTCATGCCTGCATTATATAAGTTGAATAAGATAGTATTTATAAACTTTTTTTTATAATCAGTTTTCTGATATAAAAAAAGCCGGCTCAAAGAGACGGCTTTAGCTAAGCTGATAAAATTATTTAGTCAACATTATGTACATGAATGTCTCTTTGTGGGAACGGAATTTCAATACCTTCTTTATCCAGTTCCTCTTTGATTTTTTCAAGATTTTCCCAGAAAAAAGGCCAGTAATCAGAGTTTTTAGTCCAGGCACGTGCAGAAAGATTAAGCGAACTATCGGCCAGCTCTGTTAGCACCACAACAGGAGCCGGTTCTTTTAACAATCTTTCATCTGAGTTCAACACACTTAATATTACTTCACGTGCTTTTTTAATATCCGCTCCATAACTGATACCAACCGAAAACCGTGCTTGTCTTGTTTCTTTATTTGAATAGTTTGTAACAGGAGAATTTGCGAGCTGTCCGTTTGGAACAACAATTGTCTGATTTTGAGGTGTGTTCAAAATGGTATGAAGAATATCAATTTTTTCAACAGTTCCTGATTCTGAGCCTCTTTCGATAAAATCTCCAACCTTGAAAGGCTTGAAAAAGAGTATCAAAACTCCTCCCGCAAAATTGGATAAACTTCCTTGCAAAGCTAATCCAACTGCCAAACCTGCAGCACCCAGAATTGCAATAAATGAGGTCATTTCTATACCCAACATCCCAAGTGAAGTAATATAAACCATCACTTTGAGTATCATTGATATCAGCCCTCTTAGAAATCCTTGTAAGGAAGGATCGACATTACTTTTATTGAATACCCTTTTAATTCCTCCGCCGATTAGTTTAACTATCCAAAGCCCTAATACAAGAACTGCAATTGCTTTCAAAACATTAGGCGCATAGGTAAGGACAAAATCCAACAGCATTTCAGAATCAAATTCAAAATTTTCCATATTCTCCAGTCGTTAATTTCTTTGATTATTAATAGTACATTAAAATATCTCTGATGATTCCGAACTGCAACCATCAGACATAAAAAAAGGAAGCCATTTCGACTTCCTTAATTTTGTGAATCAGCTTCTTTCAATCTCATAAAGAAGCTACTAATTCTTTAATCTCATCTTTTGTTTTCCCAAGCTTCTCTTGTAGTCTACCATAAAGCTCGTCTTCTTTTCCTTCCTGAAACTTTAGATCGTCGTCTGTAAGGTCAGAGTATTTTTGCTTTAATTTACCTTTAACCTGATTCCAATTTCCTTCAATTGTTAAGTCGTTCATAATAATTAGCTTTGTTTATCATTTCTGCTACTATTATAACTCCCAAAAGAAGGAAAATGTTCCCATTTAGTACGGAAAAGCCTTTTTACTCCAGATCGTAAACTTCTTTCAAAATAGCTTTCGCATTGGCGTCTTTACCTTGCATTGCACGATGTTGAAGGTTTGTTATGATCTCAGGAGTAGCTCTTTCGTATGCTTCTTCTTTCGCATCCTTTTCATTAGGCATCCGGATCAGATCATAGATATCATCAGCGCGAACCACACTATAGATGTTGTCACTGTTAAAGGCATGTGATCTTTTCTCTTCATATTCCTTAAACACTCGAGAAAAATCTGTACTGTCTTCAGCTCTGGTTATCACCTCAACATCTTCAGCACCTTCTGCGCTTAGTGGAGTTTTACATAGAAAAAAATAGTTTTGCTGAAAATTCATTCTTAATTAATTCTTGAATTGTAGATTGGTTTTCGTTTTTGAATATAAACAAAGTGCATATAAATGTTTAGCAAGTTCGTGCCGATATCAGATTTCTTTCAACACCTTGGGAATCATCATCCACTCCAGTTCGCAACCTCCCCATTGTACTTGATCCCAACTAGCTGCATATGTATTCACACACACTAAAGCAGCAGTAGGCATACGAACATCGGAAGGGCGTTCAGAACCAATCAAGGCTCCGGCTGTATCTTCCATTTTAGGGTTGTGTCCGACAATCATTACTCGTTCAACGTCTTCATCGGCTGATTGAATTGCTTTCAAATAATCTCTCATACTTCCGTAATACAAATCACTGTTCCAACTGATGATATTTTCATCTTCTTTCATTCCTTCTACAGCAAGCTGTGAAGTTTCTTTGGCTCTTTGTGCAGTGGATGCAATGATAAGGTCCGGAATTCTTCCTGTCTTTCTTAGAAATTTCCCCATTCTCGGAGCGTCCTTTAACCCTCTTTTGGCTAGCGGTCTGTCAAAGTCATCCAACCCGGGGTGATCCCAACTCGATTTTGCATGTCTAAGTAATAGTATCTGTTTCATGAACTCATTGTTTATGTTGAAATTTTAAGAACAACTCCTTTTTCGCAAATAATGTTAAAGTAACCCCTCTTATAACCATAAAAGAAGTCATTGCGATCCACAACGCATGATTCCCCGCAAAAGGTTTCACTAAATAATATACAGGAACAAAAAATATGATCGTAGCGATTAACATTGAATTTCGCATTGCTCCCGTTGAAGTTGCTCCGATATACACACCATCCCAAATAAAACATATGCTATTGATCAATGGAGCAATAATTAGCCAGATGGCTACTATCATGGCAGTTTCAATGACCAATGGTTTGTCAGTAAAAATGGATAACAACTCGCGATCAAATACTGCATAAAATAATGTCCCCACAACACCGAATCCCAATCCCCATGCCATACATGTCCAAATAGCTTTCCTCATTTTTTTGAAATCCATAGCTCCCACATATTTTCCTACCAAGCTTTCTGCAGCGTATGCAAAACCGTCAACTGCATAAGCGCTTATATACCAGAGCTGAAGTAATATCGTATTCGCAGCCAGCCAAACATCTCCCATTTCTGCTGATGAAGCCGTAAAAAAGCCATATGAAAAAATAAGACACAAGGTTCTGATAAAAATATCCCGATTCACGCTGAAGAATTTTTTCAGTTCCTCAAGCTCGATCAGGTCACTCCATGAAACTTTAAGTTTTACTTTATTATAGGTGCTCAGATATAGAATTACCGCCAGCACAACTGCTAAATAGCTGGAAAGCAAACTACCCCATGCAACGCCATCAACATTCATTCCAAAATAGAATACGAAGGTCAGGTTCAGTGCAATATTCAGGATATTCAGGAATATGGTTATGATCATCGGGTATCGTGCATTTTGCATTCCAAGAAACCAACCGTTTATAGCAAACAGACTTAAGGTAGCCGGTGCCGAAAACACCCTGATCTTATAGTAAATACGAGTGTATTCTTCAACTTCCGGAGAAGCGTCTATAACCCACAAAGAAAATTCGATTAAGGGATACTGCAGTAACAGTATAGCTACTGACCCTGCCAGAGCCACCAAAAGCACTCTTATGAGAATTACTTTTGTTCTGTGAATGTTTTCTGCGCCGTATGCTTGAGCGACCAAACCTGTTGTTCCCATTCTCAGAAAACCGAATCCCCAAAAAATAAAATCAAAGATAATACTCCCAACCGCTATGGCTCCCAAATAATAAACATGCTCTAAATGTCCTATTACTGCTGTATCCACTGCCCCCAGCAAGGGTACGGAAATATTGCTGATAATATTAGGTATGGCTAATTGAAGTACTCTTTTATTCAAGCTAAACTTGTTTTTTTATGTAATAAAAACACCTTTTATGCATAGCAGGCATTACTTAATTACAGATTTACATTTACATCAGTTACAATGGTTGCATATATATGGGTGCGAATGTATTTTTACCCTCTCAAAGTTCCAAAATTCTTTACAATTAACTGACTTTTATTTCAAATGAATATTGATACGCGTAATAAAGTTTTAAGCATCGTTTTAGGGATCCTAATTTTAGCTCTTTCTTGGTTTCTATATGATTCAATCGTAACACCATATCAAAAAGTACTTGAGCGTGAGGCTATGACTGAACGTGTTCGCTATCATATGAACACCGTTAAAGATGTTCTTATTCAGTATGATGTACGTTATGGAAAGTATCCTCCAGCTGAAGGCGGTTTGGATTCCGTGGTTCAATTTGTACAAAGCGATTCTGCTTTGCTTTCAATCTCTGACAGCTTGCTTTCGTATCAGGGCGAGGCTTTTACTCCAGGCCAGTTGATCTACTCACCAAGAGATCAACAACGATTCATCTATTCTGTAAACGATACTATTCGTCCTCCGCTGTATTTGCTAGAGGATCCAAGTGAAGATTATGATGACGCAATCGGTAGTTTATCAAGAACTACAATGCGAAATGCTCCTAGCTGGAATTAATGAGCGAATCCACCTCAAACCTGGGTGTTTGTTTTTTTGCTGATCGACTTTTTTATGCTCTCAACGATCCTCAAAACAGCAAGCACCTTTTTCGTATAGGCTCGTTTGACTTTAATTTTGATGTAAATCGAGCCATCACTACCCGAAATGAGGAATACTTTCCTATACTTCAGACAACATTTGAGCGTATTTTTAAAGAGAACAGTATTCAATCTGTTCGCGCTCTCACTCATCCCGGAGAAGAATGCTGGACAGCTCTTCCAAAAGTTGTTTATGATAATGCCGACGAACGTGAGGATCATCTTTCAATTTTAATGAAGGGAATTGACCGTGGTGACGTAGAGCCTACATGGCACAGTTTGAGTAAGTCTTCATTTAAATTTCTTTGTTTGAGAAGAAGGGCAGTTATGCAGGGTTTCAATGACCTTACAGAAAAAATTGCGGTTACTGATTTTGCCAGCGATTTTGAGATTGCAAAAAAATGGTCTTCTTTTCAAAAACCCGGAGGTTCATTTATGATGATCGGTTGTCATAAAAATGTGCTTACAATGACTTCTTTTATGTTGGGCAAATTCAGAGCGGCCACTTACTTCCAGTTCGATCAAATTTCTGATACTCCCTACCACTGGTTACAACAAGCCACAAATTCTTCCTGGATGAATGGTTTACATGAAAACATTTTTCTGTTTGGTCACCATACACATGAAACAGAACAAACGCTTCAAAGTTTTTGGGATCCATCTTCTGAAATAACACATTTGAATTCTTTAGAATCTATCGGCGTTGAAGCAGAAGAAGAAACCTACGGATTTGATCTTGCAGCAGGTTTTCCGGCAATTCTGTTGAGCTTGGATTTTTAACCTTACAACAACCAAACTATAACACCATCACACTATAACACTTAATTAGTGTGATGGTGTTACGGTGTTGCAGTTGTTTCCTTATATTATATCAAAAATAGTACCCTACATGCGAATAATTACCGGAAAGCTTAAAGGACGACGATTTTCAATCCCAAAAGGATTAGATGTACGCCCTACGACTGATCGAACCAAAGAAAGCATCTTTAATAAGATCGTGGCATACAAATATCTGGAGAACTCTGTAATTCTGGATCTTTTTGGTGGGTCAGGAAATTTGGGTTTTGAAGCAATTTCACGCGGAGCCAAGCAAGTTACTTTCGTAGATATTAAACCGAATAATATTAAACTGATCGAAAAAGTAGCAGCTGATTTCGAGATCGAAAAAAATATCAGAACCGTGGTTTCGGATGTTCAGCAGTTTCTAGAAAATAGAACTATGAGCTACGATTTTATTTTCTGTGACCCACCATACTGGTATGAGTGGATGGATCAGATGATCGCAGAAATTATAGATAATGATTGGCTGAATGAAGATGGTTGGTTTATTCTGGAACATGATAAATATCACAATTACGAAGAGCATCCTCATCACTTTTTTAGCAAAGCTTACGGCAGAACAACCGTTAGTATTTTTGAAAAGCATCCGGTAGATTCTAAATAAACTCCTCTTATGAAACACATTGCCTTATACCCCGGTTCTTTTGATCCCATTACGTTTGGTCATCTAGATATTTTAGAACGTGCCACCAATCTTTTTGATAAGGTTTTGGTGACTGTTGCTGTAAATCACCGAAAGAATGCTGTTTTTTCAGGTGATGAAAGAGTGGAACTCATCAAAGAGTGCCTGAAAGGTAAAGAGTGGGCAAAAAATGTTGAAGTCGATCAGTTTACAGGATTGCTTGTAAATCATGCCAAGAAAGTAAAAGCTAATACATTGATCAGAGGTGTACGACAAATTTCTGATTTTGAGTACGAATTCCGCATGGCGCTTACCAATAAAAGATTAGCTCCTGAAGTCGACACTGTCTTTTTAATGCCCGATGAACATTTCACTTTCATTTCCGCATCGCTGGTAAAAGAAGTAGCTCACTGGAATGGAGATCTTTCATCATTTGTCCCCGAGAGAGTTGCAAAAGCTCTACTGGAAAAGCTGAATAAATAGCGAGCCCTGTTCAGCAGAATCTGAAGGATCTGCTTGCTTAATCCTCTCAGGTTGTTATTTGGTTTTTGAACTTTGTTTTTTGTTCTTGAAATAACGTTTCCCTTTTACCTAACTATTTGGGATTTTCCGCCTGCACAATAATTACACTCCAATCCAATCATCCCGCGCATGATATCCAACAGGGCACAAAACCTTCAGCCGTCAGAAACTTTAAAGATCACCGGAAAAGCTAAAGAACTAAAAAGACAAGGCAAGTCTGTAGTTTCTCTCAGCGCCGGAGAACCTGATTTTAAAACTCCGCGACATATTTGCGATGCTGCTATAAAAGCAATTAATGATGGTTTTCATGGGTATACGATGAATACCGGAACTCCGGAACTACGCGAAGCCATCGTTGCAAAACTGAAAAGAGATAATGGTTTGGATTACGATGCATCACAGATCATCTGCTCTAATGGTGCGAAACAATCTGTTGGTTTTGGTTTATTGGCTATCGTAAATAAAGGCGATGAAGTAATTATTCCTGCTCCGTTCTGGGTTTCTTATCCTGAAATGGTTCGTTTGGCTGAAGGAGAATCTGTCTTAGTAAGAACGTCTTTTGAAAATGATTTTAAACTTACGCCACAGCAGCTTGAAGATTCTATAACAGACAAAACTAAAGCAATCATTCTTTGCTCACCTTCAAATCCTACCGGAGCGTGTTATTCCAAAGAAGAACTGGAAGGTTTAGCAAATGTGCTGCGTAATCATCCTGAAATTTATATTGTTTCGGACGAAATCTACGAGTATATCGTTTTTGACAGCGATCATGTCAGTATTTTAAATGTAGCTCCTGATCTTAAAGATAGGGTGTTATTGGTTAACGGATTTTCCAAAGGGTTTGCAATGACCGGCTGGAGATTAGGCTACCTTGCAGCCAGCAATGAAGTTGTAAGTGCTGTGTCCAAAATTCAAAGTCAGGAAACTTCTGCACCTTCTTCCATATCTCAAAAAGCAGCAGAAGCGGCATATAATGGTTCATTGGATGAAGTAAAAGCCATGCGTGATCAGTTTAAAAAACGTCGTGATTTCATGGTTAATTCATTGAATGCTATTGAAGGAGTAAGCTGCTTCTCACCCGGTGGAGCATTTTATGTGTTTCCTGATATATCTCATTATCTGAATTCATCAAAACCGGACGGAAGCAAGATTGCATCCTCAACTGAATTATGTTTGTACTTGCTGGAAGAATTCGGCTTAGCTCTCGTTCCTGGTGACGCTTTTGGCGAACCGAACGGATTGAGAATGAGTTACGCAGCATCGATGAATGACCTTGAAGATGCTATAGAGAGGTTTAGAAAAGGGTTGGCGAGTTTGGGGTAGTACGATAATCCAATAAAATCTGAAACAGAATTATCAAGATTTCTGGATTTACAGAATTTAGTTCCCTTAATTATACTAATTCTTTAATTCTGTAAATTCTGCTTCAGATTGCTATGATTAAAAATGAGCTCACTTATAAGATTATAGGTTGTGCAATGAATGTTCACAATACTATTGGTCCGGGCTTTCAGGAAGTTATATACCAGCGTTGTCTTAAAATGGAGCTGGAAGAAACCGGATTGAATTTCGAAAGAGAGAAGAAACAAGCTATATTTTATAAAGATGTACAGGTAGGAACAAGAAGAGCAGATTTTGTAGTAGAAGAAAAAGTAATTATTGAAATAAAAGCCGTTACAAAGCTTGAAGATGTTCATCTTGCACAAGCAAAAAATTATACCGTTGCTTATGATTTTCCGTTGGGATTATTAATTAATTTTGGAGGTAAAAGCATGGAATATAAATTGTTGTTCAATCCCAAATATCATCCAAAATAATTCAAGCATTCTGACAATCCTTTAATTCAGATAATTCTGTTTCACCCGCCTTTATATGCCCTACAAACCTCTCAAACTTTGGTTCGATAAAGAACTAGCAGAACAGCTTTCGGAAAAACTACTTTCTGTTAGATCTGATTTTAACTCAACTGCTTTCATCAAAAAAGTAGATACAGGAGTTGATGGGTTAGAACTCAAAGACAGAGTGGAGTTAATAGCCGATGAGTTAAAAAACCATTTGGAAGGCGATTACCCGGAACAAATTGAAGTTTTGACTCAAATACTTGGTCCGGAAAACGATGAAGAAACCGGAATGTTCAAAGAATATTACTGGATCATGCCCATTGCAAAATTTGTAGAAAAATATGGGTTAGACCATTTTGATGTTTCCATGAGAGCCATTGAAGAGATCACCAAGAGAAATACCGGAGAATATGCTATTCGTCCCTTTATTGAAAAATATCCGGAACAAACAATGGCAAGGATGGAAACTTGGTCGATGGGTTCCAATAAACACATCCGAAGGTTATCAAGTGAAGGCGGTCGACCGAGGTTGCCTTGGGCCACCAAGCTTCAGATGTTTATAGATGATCCGACTCCATTATTTCCTATTCTGGAAAACCTTAAAGATGATCCTTCAAAATATGTTCAGAAATCAGTAGCCAACTGTCTTAATGATATTTTGAAAGACAATCCTGAAATTGCTAAGAATGTGATCAAAAAGTGGAGCGAGAATCCAACCAAAGAAAGAGTATGGATCATTAAACACGCACTCAGAAATCTTCGGAAAAAGAATGATAAGTGGGCTTTAAGCTTGATAAATAATTTCTGATCAATTTTTGTAAGTAATATTACGATTATTGATATTGTAGTTATGGACTCTTATAAAAAAATAATCAAAATCGATTCTTCTAAGAGATTTGGGAAACCTTGTATCCGTGATACACGAATTTCAGTTTACGATGTTTTAGCTTGGTTAGCCAAGGACATGTCGAAAGAACAAATTATAGAGGACTTTCCGGAACTTACAGAAGAGGATATCAAGGCATGCCTTTCTTTTGCTGCCGATCGGGAACATAACATCCGAGTTGCTTAATGAAGCTACTCTTGGATCAGAATATTTCCTACAGAGTAGCAAAAAACTTTGAGCTTCCGGACCTACAATTTGTTCACGTTAATGAAGTAAGATTGCAAAATAAGCCAGACCTTGAAATATGGGAATTTGCAAAAAGAAATGACTTTACTATTGTCACATTTGATGGTGATTTTTATGAACTACAAACACTTAATGGATTCCCTCCGAAAATAATATGGTTGAGATTTGGTAATACAACTAGAGACCAACTTAGTACCATTTTAAAAATTCATATTGACACCATAAAAGCTTTATAAAATCTGAAATAGGTTGTCTTGAACTATATTAACTAAAAACTCATGGAACTAGCAGCTAGGGTACTCATCGGATTTGTAGCATTTCTACACCTTTATTTTTTATGGCTGGAAATGTTTGCATGGACAACCCGTGCTAAAAAAGTATTCACAGGGTTTCCACCTGATTTCTTTGACAAGACTAAAAATATGGCTGCCAATCAAGGGCTTTATAATGGATTTCTTGCAGCCGGACTCATTTGGTCCTTTTTTATAGAAAACCCTTTTTGGTGGGTCAATGTGGCCTTATTCTTTCTAAGCTGTGTAGCAGTCGCAGGAATCTTTGGAGCTGCAACAGTCAGCAAAAAGATCTTTTTTGTGCAAGGCTTGCCCGCACTTATCGGGATTCTTCTATTACTATTTATCTGAGATATGAGCAAATCCTCAAAATCAAAACTGAAATTTATAAGCCCTGTTTTGGCTTCTGCTGATGTAGCCAATGATGTTAGGTGGTATGAGGAAAAACTGGGATTTAAAAATGTGTATGACAGCTCCGCATATCAGGATGGGGAAATTGATTATGCTGTAATCGGGAGGGATAATTTATTCATGCATCTTCAGTTTCAATTTCCTGAAGACATGATCTCTACTGATGTGAAGTTTGAAGTAGAAAATATCGAACTCTTATATCAGGAATTGATCGACTCGGGAGTTATAAAAGAAGAACAAATACGCAGACAAACTCCCTGGAACACCTCTGAAGTTAGTTTTTTTGACCTGAGCAAGAATCGCATCACCTTTCTTGAAGACCTCTAAACAGACATGAAAGAATTCCACATTCTCAATGGCGATGCGTTAAAAGAGCAATTTCCTGATTCTTTAAATGGCGAGCTAATCGTAGCCAGAGAATGTTTAGTGGATGGTGATGTATCAGCGGATTCGTTGGATCAGCTATTTGAGCTGAGAGCTGAATATTTAAGTATCACTTACCCTTCAGATATAGAATTCTACCATCAAGAAGTAATCCCCGAATTCAACAAAATTATTTCTTTACCTGATAATACAGTTATCAATCTTTGGTTTGAAGACGATCTTTTTTGTCAGGTGAACTTATGGTTTGTGTCTTATTTAATTCACAATTTCGTAACTCCTTCGCAAGTATTTCTAATTCGTCCATATACGGATATTCGGTATGGTTTCGGTGGTTTAAACTCTGATGGTTTAGTAAGCGCTTATGAATCGAAAGTTCCGTTATCTGAAATCGAAGTGACACTGTTTTCTTCTCTTTGGCAGTTATATCAGAATCAAAACCATGCTGAGGTTTTAAGTATGGCTGTAAAACACTCTAAAGAATTTCCCTTCTTAGAAGATGCAGCAAAAGCAAACCTCGAGCGGTTTCCGAATGATGGCTCACCAGGAAGACCGGAACAAACACTTCTGGACATCATGAAAGAAACAGGTTCTGGTGAATTTGCTCCTGTTTTCCGGGAATTTCATAAAAGAGAAAGCATTTATGGCTTTGGAGATCTTCAGGTAAAACGGTTGTTTGATACCCTGAGAAATAGTAGATAAAGAAATCTTTCTTTCAGTTTAATTCTGATTATTTTCTCCACATGAAAAGAACACAAGCTTATACCGATGCCTTAGATCAATTTGTTCAGCTTTGGGGAGATATGGCTTCCGCTTGGGGCATCAATAAAACGATGTCGCAGATTCATGCACTGCTGTATGCTGAATCACATCCTCTGGATACCGATACTATCATGGATAAGCTTGATATCAGTCGTGGCAATGCAAATATGAATCTCCACAGATTATTGGAGTGGGAATTGATCCATAAAGTTCAAAAATCCGGAACACGCAAAGATTTTTATACTGCAGAAACCGATGTCTGGAAAATAGTATCAACAATCATCAGAGAACGTCAGCAAAGAGAAATCGAACCTATTCGTACTGAGCTTAAAGAATGTATCGCAACACTTGAATCAGGCGGACTAAGTGATGATGAAAGTAAAGCTTTTAAACAGCGTATCGAAAACTACAACGAGTTTCTGGAAATGTTCGAACGATTTACCGGAGCTCTTCTCCCTTACATCAACAAAAAGAATCTAGGCTTTTTGAAACAGCTCATAAAATTAGTAGAAGTAAAAGAATCATTGATTGGAAAAAAGTCTGATGACTAAAAGAACTACCCGTGAAATTGGAAATGAAGGCGAGGAACTCGCTTGTGCTTATCTGGAAAGTAAAGGCTGGAGGATTCTGGAAAGAAATTATTTTTTCGAAAAATCGGAGGTTGATATAATCGCTTATGATAACACTGCTATTGTATTTATCGAGGTAAAGCTACGATCTTCCGATAAATATGGCAGACCTGAAGAATATGTCTCTGAAGTAAAAGTGGAACATGTTTTTAAAGCTGCAGAAGCCTGGATGTATGAACGAAAAATGGACGGCTCTCCCATGCGCTTTGATGTAATCGGCATTCTACAGAAAAAAAATGAAGCCCCCGAATTTAATCACATTCAGGATGCATTTCGATAGTTGGAAATGTAGCTTTGAATACTGACTTTCTAATATGCAAACAACCCTGACCTCTTTTGAATATGTGCGAAGCATCATCACGATGATCGTATTCATGTTAATTCTGCTACTGGTTTCTGTACTGGTAACTATTTTAGTACTTCTGACCTTCGGAAAGGCTACCAACTGGATCGTTAAAACTTTTCCGAGATATATGGGGAAGCCGATCTTCTTTTTACTTGGAATAGATTACCATCTTAACGATCTGAGAAAAGACACCTCCAAACCTGTAATTTTTATTTTTAACCACTGCTCAACCCTTGACATACCCGCTGTTTTGATGTTAGCACTTGAGCGCTTCAGAATCGTAATAAAATGGGAACTCCAGTATATCCCTTTCTTTTTTATTATCGGGAGATTAACTGGACAGGTTTTCATCAAACGCTCTGATAAAGAACACGCGATCGCCACTCTACAAAAAACGTATGACAGGCTCAGAAAGAACAATCTAAATCTGATTTTAGCTCCCGAAGGTTCACGGAAGCACGAAGGCAAAATAGGACCTTTCAAAAAGGGAGCGTTCAGAATGGCTATCGACTTGGGCTATCCCATTGTCCCGATTTATTTTGATGGAAATGACAGACTAAGTATGGGTGGATCTTTGATGGCAAAGCAAGGTGAGATCACGGCTACCATTCATCCTCAGATTGATACCTCAGCATGGAAAGTAGAAACCATTGAAGAGCACATTGAAGAAGTGAGAAACATGTATTTGGATTGGGCCGGGGTTTAGTGCGATCGAGGTCATTCTTGTAGATGTTAGATAGTTCACTTACAAAACTTGTCCTGTTTATAATCCTGACGATTTCAGGAAAAACTTCCAACTACACCGACCTTTATAATTATTGGCGAGCCAAGAACATAATAATCTATTGTTACCTCGGCTCTAAATATTGTAAACTAAAATAATCCCTCTCATCTGTCCATACTTTTTTCACCTCAAACCATTCAGATACCATCTCTGCAAATCCATCTAAAGTATATTTATGTGAGTTTTCAGTATGAATAGATTCCCCTTTTTGAAAGTTTATAACCTCTTCTCCCAATTCAACAGCATGATCTTCTTTCACAAAAAGGTGCATTTCAATACGCCCTTTTTCTTCATTCCAGATCGACTTATGATCGAATAAGTCCGTATTGAATGAAACACCCAATTCTCTGTTCAAGTGAGTAAGAATATTTTTATTGAATTCAGCAGTTACTCCTTCTGAATCATTATAAGCGGCCTCCAAAACACTGATCTCTTTTTTAAGATCTGCCCCAATCAGAAAAGCTCCATCATTTCCGATAATATCATGTATAACTTTTAAGAATTGCTGAACCTTTTCCATTTTAAAATTTCCGATAGTCGAGCCGGGATAAAAAACTACTTTTCTGGCATCAGGACTACTTTCAGGAAGTTCGAATGGCTTAGTATAATCTGCTGAAAGAGGTAAAATCTGAATATTGGGGAATTCCAGTCGTAATTGTTCAGCAACTTTATACAGGTAATCCCCTGAAATATCCATTGGTATGTAGCAACAGATGTTTTCCATATTCCCTAGCAAGATCTTCGTTTTTGAGCTACTTCCGCTGCCGGGCTCTATCAGTAAAACCTTCTCTCCTAAGTATTCTGCTATCTCATTCACATTCTCTTCCAGAATTTTTCTCTCTGTACGAGTTGGGTAATATTCTTCCAATTCAGTAATGTCATCAAAAAGCTTCGAGCCTTTTTCGTCATAGAAGAACTTGCTCGGTAGTGTTTTTTGATTCTGAGATAAGCCTGAGATCACTTCCTCAAGCATTGAAGTTTTTTTGGACAGTAGTTCTGTTTCAGTCATTGATTTTATTTTGCCAATCTTATTCCTGAGAATTGCCACCTTGCATCAGCGTGGAAAAAATTGCGGTACGTTTTTCTGATATGAGAGTTTGAAGTTGCACAAGAACCACCACGCAGCACGTACTGATTCGCCATAAACTTTCCGTTGTATTCACCTAACGCCCCCGGTAAAGGTTTATAACCTGGATATGGAGAATAACTGCTTTGAGTCCATTCCCATACATCACCGTACATTTGTTTTAATCCACTTTCGTAATTTTTCAAAGCTAAAGGATGAAAAGTATTTCGATCTACAAAATTTCCGTCTACTTCGAGATCACCACATGCATATTCCCATTCCTGTTCAGTTGGCAGACGACATTCTTTCCATCTAGCAAAGGCATCTGCTTCATAATAGCTTATATGAGTTACAGGTTCATTAAGCGCTACTTTTCTGGCTCCTGAAAGTGTAAAATTGAACCATGAGTCATCTCTTATAAACCAATAAAGTGGTGACTTCCATTCTTCTGACTTCACTTTACTCCATCCCTCATCCAGCCAAAGCTCTGACCGCTCATATCCGCCATCATTTATGAACTCAAGAAACTCCTGATTTGTGATCAGTCGGTCTGCGAGTTCAAAGTTCTGTATAAAAGTTCGGTGAACCGGATGCTCATTATCATAGGTAAACTCATCACCTTTATTTCCGATCTCTACAATACATTCTTCAAAAGTGATCCATTTCAATTCCTCCGGAGTCTCTGAGTCCGGTGTTTCTCTTTCTTTGTAAATTGGAAGCAACGGATTTTGCGCAAGTAAATACTTTACATCAGTAAGGATCAACTCCTGATGTTGTTGCTCATGGTTTATCCCGATCTCAACTACTTTTGATGCTTCTCCCCAAATTTTGTCATCGCAGTTCTGTATAAAATCTACAACCTTTTCATTTACATACTCGCGATATTCGAACACCTCTTTTACTGTAGGTCGCGACAATAGCCCTCGATTTGCCCTTGAAAACGGAACTCCTGTTTGCAAGTAGTATGAGTTAAAAAAATACGCGTATTGGGGATGTAAGCTTTCAAAGTCAGATTGATATTTTTCTAATACAAAAGTCTCAAAAAACCAACTGGTATGCGCCAAATGCCATTTAGCCGGGCTTGTATTTTCCATAGCTTGGATTACAAAGTCTTCCGTCTCTAAAGGCTCAACTATTTTATGTGTAAAGCTTCTGGCTTTAAGGTATTGGAGCTCCACATTTTCTCTCGAAAACCTGGCGTCCTTTGTCTCTGCTTTAGTAGTAATTTCGCTCATACTTCAGGGCTGTTTGGTGTCTTCTCATAATGTAGGAAATCAACACCAAAGCCAAAAAACTCATTCCTTATTCTTCTCTGTAAAAATGAATTTTTTTTATGGATGGATCTTTTTTACTCTTGATCTTAATATTTTTAACTCTGCTGTGTTGGTAAACTGCCGTCCGCATTGAGTTTACATTCTTATCACTTGTATAAGATACCTCGAGTGCCTGACCGCCCGGTTTCAGTTTATCAATAGCTTCAAGAAGAGGTTTAAACTTCGAATTTCTTTTCTTAGAAGAATTTATTGACGAACGTTTTACAAATTTAATTTCCATAATAATACACTATTAGATAGAGAGTGCATTGTTTAATATAGTTTTTTTTTATAAAAAATCCTTTTAATGGGTTCTGTCAGAGTTTGGGCAAGTTTACGATAAATTCTGACCCGTTATCTTCTTCTGAAATAACGGTTATTGTTCCGTTATGTGCCTCTACAAGATCTTTACATAACAACAATCCCAATCCGGTTCCTTTCTCAGATAGAGTCCCTCTTCTTTGCGGCCTGTTTTCTTTATCAAAAAGCTGATCTTTAATTTCTGAAGTCATTCCAATTCCGGAATCCTTAATGCTAACATCTACAGAATGCCCGCTCTCTTCTATACTCACATTTATCTCACCATCTTTTTCAGAATACTTAATTGCATTGGATATTAAGTTTCGGAAAACAGTGGACAGCATATTGACATCTCCCATAATATTTATATCGGATGTATGCACACTTATTGTTACTCTTTTTTTCGCTGCAGATGTTTCAAAGATCGAAATGCTATCAGACAATAGCTGAGCAATATTTACTTTTTCTTTGTCAACACTAATTTCACCATTCTGAATCCTGATCCATTCCAGTAAATTTTCGAGCAGTTCATATGCGTTCTGAGAAGAAACATGTACCAGAGATAAATTCTTTAAACTTCTTTCAATCCCTCTTTCACTTTTGTCTTCTTCCAGTTCTTCAATCGAAAGATCGATCATGCCATTAATTCCAAAAAAAGCGCTCTTAAGATCATGCGCAATAATAGAATAAAGTTTATCTCTTGTTTCTGTAAGCTTGAGCATCTCTTCATTTTGAGCAATTATTCTCTTCTCATAATTAACCTGCTTACTGATGTCCTGAAATGTGCCACTCAGCCTTACTACATTCCCGTCAACTATATGTGGTTCACCAATTGCACGCACCCATTTGAAAACTTTTTTTTCTGATATAAACGGAAGTACAATATCATATTTTTCATGATTCATAGTGGCTTTGTTAATAGCCATCGCAAGTTTATCTCTGCCTTCTCCCGGGAAATGATCCATTCCCTCTTCCAGTACAAGTTCTGATCCGATTTCCTTGTCGTGAATTCGATACACTTCATCTGTCCAGGATATCTTTCCTGTTATCAAATCGAATTCCCATCCTCCAACATGCGCCATTTCCTGAGCATTCTCGAACATCAACTCCAGTTTCTTTCTGGCTGTTACGTCTCTTGAAATCGATTGCAGACCTATTGGTTTATCATCACTATCCTTAACGGTTGAAACAGAACTTTCGAACCAGATATACTCTCCTTTTTTATTTCGAATCCTATATCTGACATTAGTTATAAACCCATTCTCTTCTAATTCTTTTTGGGGAGCCACCATTAGCATTTCCAGATCTTCTTCATGAACCAGATCAGCATGATTTTTTCCCAGTAGCTCCTCATAAGAAAAGCCTAAAATATTTTCAACTGAAGGCGATATAAATTTATAAACTCCATCCAGATCATGAAGACAGATCAGATCAGCACTATTTCTCGAAATCAGTTCAAGCCGTTCATTTTTTTCCTTTAAGGCTTTAACTATTCTGACTCTCTTTATTGTGGCTGCAACCCACTCACTTAAGAGCTTCATCAAAGTATAATCTGACGGAACAAACCCTCCCTCTTTCGGTTCCGGGCTCGAAAAATTAATAGTCCCGTATAATTCTCCTTCAATGATTATTGGAATGCCGATATAAGCTTCCAGAGAAAAAGCATTGTAACAAGGGTGTCGCTCATATGCTGATTCCTTCATGTGATTGATCGCAACGACGTTTTCACTTTCCAGCGTTATACTGCAATAGGTATTTCCGAGATCGAAAGTTTGGCCCACAGAGAGCCCTGAATCTTCCGGAAAGAAATTTCTGATCGTATATGTATCAGACTCTTTAGAAATGGAACTGATAATACCTATTTCCATCTCCAGCAGCTTCGTAGTTAATTCAAGTGCATTATCCAGTTGCTCGTTTAAGTCTTTTTTGGACTGAGACGTGATCTGATACAGAAGCTGAAGCCGCTTCTCTGTTTCCCCAACCCCTATTGAACTGTTATTAGATCTCAAACTGATTTCTGAGCAGGATTAATAGTTATACTACATTACATCAATTTAGTCATAATTACCATATCAACCATTAATGTTTCTTTAAACATGTTTGTTTTCTTTAACGAAAGAGGGGCTGCTACTAAACATTGCTATAAAACAAAAAAAGCCACATTGTTTCGAAATCAATGTGGCTTTTGGAATTTGATATTTGTCATTTAAACAAATGGTGGGCGATGAGGGACTCGAACCCCCGACCCCCTCGGTGTAAACGAGGTGCTCTAAACCAACTGAGCTAATCGCCCTAACAAGGGCGACAAATATATGAACATTTACAATGCAGACAAAGAAATATTTCAACAAATATTGATTATTTGGTTAACACTGTTAACTTATGGCTGAAAGCTGAAATAAATCCAACTATTTTGAAAGATTATCCTTTTACTGCGGTGCTGGTTGACGGAATCAGAACTCCCTTTTTAAAATCAGGTACAGATTACAACGATCTTATTGCTTATGACCTCGGTCGTTATGCCATTCAGGGTCTATTAGCACGTAACAGTGTAGATCCTTCGAGCATCGACCGGGTCATTATGGGGAATGTAATCCAAGAAGTTCGCACTAGTAATGTGGCCAGAGAAAGTGCTTTGGGAGCAGGCATACCCAACACAGTCCCCGCGTTTACAATAGCATTGGCTTGTATTTCTTCCAATCAAGCTGTGGCCAGTGGAGTTGACCTAATAAGATCGGGACAAGCCAAGATCATTTTAGCCGGAGGAACGGAAACGATGTCAGACATTCCGGTTCGGTTTAAGAAAAAATTTCGGCAAAAAGTACTGGAAGCCCGAAAGTACAAGTCCCCTTTAGATTTTCTGAAATTCTTAAAAGGACTTCGTCCCAAAGACCTGCTCCCTGAACTACCTGCTATTGCTGAGTTTTCTACCGGAGAAACAATGGGCAAAAGTGCAGACCGAATGGCAGCAAGATTTGGAGTCTCACGTAAAGATCAGGATGAATTTGCAATGCGCTCACACCATTTAGCTGCAAAAGCCACGCAAGAGGGTTTGCTCGATGATGAAATCTTTCCTGTAAAGGTTCCACCTAAATTCTCCGTTGTTAATAATGACAATGGATTTCGTTCAGACACTTCGATTGAAAAACTGGCAAAGTTAAAACCTGCTTTTATAAAACCTCACGGAACTATTACAGCCGGAAATGCTTCTTTTTTAACGGATGGCGCATCTGCTTCTTTTATAATGGAGGAACAAACTGCGTTAGCGCTTGGCCTAAAACCAAAAGCGTATTTGAGAGAATATAATTTTGTATCTCAGGATCCTAAAGATGAATTGCTACTCGGTCCGGCTTATGCAACGCCAAAAGTGTTGGATCAAATGAATCTTAAACTTGAAGATATTGACGTTTTTGAAATTCATGAAGCCTTTGCCGGTCAGGTTTTGGCCGTATTGGCAGCATTGGATTCTGAGAATTTTGCTAAAGAGTCTTTAAACAGAGACTCCAAAGTTGGACTGATTCCAATGGATAAAATTAACACTATGGGCGGTTCTCTTTCATTAGGACATCCTTTTGGTGCTACCGGAGTCAGGCTTGTCACAACCGCTGCTAATCGTCTTCATCATGAAGGGGGAAAATATGCTTTGGTTACCGCTTGTGCCGCAGGTGGACAAGGACATGCAATGATCCTTGAGAAATATCAAGGATAAATGACAATGATCAATTTTTCAAATCACAAGAAATTAATTCCTGAGCTTCTCTTTACATAGAAGGAATTGAGCAATAGGTTTTATTTACATTCTAATATTTAGTTATGAGCTACTTAAACATCACAAAAAAAGAAAATGTTGCTGTCATTACTTTAAATCAGCCTGGAGAAAAAGTAAATACGCTTAACGAAGCTATGATGGATCAGTTTGCAAGTTTTCTTGATGATCTTGAATCCGATGCATCACTTAAAGGGGCTGTTCTTATCAGCGGTAAAGAAAATAACTTTATTGCCGGTGCTGATATCGAAATGTTCAAAGCCCGGGAAACAGCTGAAGAGATAGAGCAATTAAGTCTAGATGGGCATACGATCTTAAACAGAGTTGAGAGCTCTTCAAAACCAATAGCGGTGGCAATACATGGAAGTTGTATGGGAGGCGGTCTGGAGCTTTCTTTGGCTTGTCATTATCGAATTGCCTCCGGACATTCCAAAACCATAATGGCCCTGCCTGAAGTGAAACTGGGCATTCTTCCCGGAACAGGAGGAACTCAACGTCTCCCAAGATTGATCGGTATTCAGAAGTCACTGAATTATATGTTAACAGGAAAAAATATTTATGCCCGTCAAGCTTATAAAATGGGATTAGTGGATGAGCTTGTTCATAAAGATGCTCTGGAAGAAGCTGCCATAAAAGCTGTTTACAAAGTTTCATCAGGTAAGTTTGAACGAACAGATAAAAGAACTTCTATGGAAAAAATGATCGAGGGTAATGGCCTCGGACGTAAGATCGTTTTTTCACAGGCTCTTAAACAAACACTCGCCCAAACAAAGGGAAATTATCCTGCTCCTGAAAAGATCTTAGATGCTGTTGAATATGGCTACAAGCACGGCAAAGAAAAAGGCTTACTGAATGAAGCTAAACTCTTTGGTGAACTGGGAGCAACTCATGAATCCAGAGCTTTGGTGAATCTGTTTTTTGCTATGAACAACGCCAAGAAAAATCCTTACAAGGATCTGATAAAACCTGTTGACAAGATCGGTGTTCTTGGAGCAGGTTTAATGGGGTCGGGAATTGCTGATGTAAGTATTAACAAGGGCAAGTACTCGGTCCTGCTGAAAGATCGTGATCTAGAATCCGCATCAAAAGGCGAACAGGGTATCTGGGAAGATCTGAATAAAAAATCGAAAAAAAGGATCATCACTAAGTTTGAAAGAGATGAAATTGCCAGCCGGGTTACCGGTGTAGATTCATATGCAGGTTTTGATGGAGTGGGCCTTGTTATAGAAGCTGTGTTTGAAGATCTGAATCTGAAACATAAAATCATAAAAGAAGTGGAAGAAGCAACTTCTGATGATACAATTTTTGCTTCTAATACTTCATCGCTTCCGATTTCTGAAATCGCAAAAGCATCATCACATCCGGAAAACGTTATCGGCATGCACTATTTCTCTCCGGTGCAGAAAATGCCACTTCTGGAGATCATTACTACTGAACAAACTGCAGATTGGGTTACCGCCACTGCTTATGAAGTAGGTGTAAAGCAGGGAAAGACCGTCATCGTTGTAAATGATGGACCAGGATTTTATACCACCAGAATCTTAGCTCCATTTATGAATGAAGCTTTGCTTTTACTTGAAGAAGGTGCATCCATTGAATTTCTGGACAAAGCCATGAAACAGTTTGGATACCCCGTTGGCCCAATGGCTCTTTTAGATGAAGTTGGATTTGATGTTGGCGCTCATGTTGGAGAAACAATGAAGCCGATGTTTGATAAAAGAGGAGCAAGATCTTCTGAAAAAGCTCAGGAACTGGTTGACGCCGGCTATCTAGGTCGAAAGAACAAAAAAGGGATGTATTCATATTCTGAAGGAAAGAAAAAAGAGGTGAATACGGGAATCTATAAATACTTCGATGGTACTAACAGAACAAATCCTGATATGGAAACCGCACAGCTCCGAATGGCATTAACCATGATAAATGAAGCTGCATATTGTCTGGAAGAAGGGATTCTTAAATCGGCAACTGATGGAGATCTTGGAGCGATTTTAGGCTTAGGATTCCCTCCTTTCCTTGGTGGTCCTTTCAGGTACATTGATCATTTAGGATCCGATACAATTGTCAAAAAACTAAATGGCTTTGCTGAAGAATTTGGCCCAAGATTCAAACCAGCATCAATTTTGATGGATAAAGCTAAAGATGGGAAGAAATTTCACTAAGTTTTTTTGAGCTAAGGGAAATTGCTTTACCTTATCTTTAACTAACAATATGCACACTGATATTGTTATTCGATAATAACCATCTACCAATGAAAGCTTTTTTCTTTCTCACTTTGATCTTAGTGGCAACCTCATATTGTTCCCGGGATAAAGAGTTAGATTTCCAAATTACTAATTTTGAAATACCCGACATTAGCATTCGAGCCATCGAAGCTATTGATAAAAAAACAATGTGGTTTGCTGGGTCAAATGGTCAGGTTGGGTTCACCAAAACCGAAGGTTTATCTTTTGAGATTGACACGATTAGCTATGATACCTTAAGACCTGAGTTTCGATCCATCGCTGTAACAGATAGTGCAGTTTTCGTCCTGAGTATAGCCTCGCCCGCCTTGTTATATAAAAGTACTGAAAATGAAAAAAATTGGAAATTGGTTTATAAGGAAGATAATCCTACAGCTTTCTACAATGCTATGACTATTTCAAAAAACGGATTTGGAGTAGCCGTGGGAGATCCAATTGGGGATTGCCTTTCTGTACTAATTACCGAAAATAGTGGTTATAACTGGAGGAAAATTTCCTGTGACTCTCTTCCCATCGTAGTAAACGGAGAAGCAGGATTTGCAGCAAGTAATTCTAATGTTAATATTGTCGGAGATAACGTTTGGCTGGTTTCAGGAGGAACAAGAGCACGGGTTTTTCATAGTGAAAATAAAGGAGAAACATGGCGAGTATATAATACTCCAATCGTTCAGGGAGGTCAAATGACCGGGATTTTCTCAAGCCATTTTTATGATTCACAAAATGGAATAATAGTTGGTGGAGACTGGAATCAGAAAAATAAGAACAAGGAGAACAAAGCTATTACCAAAGATGGGGGTAAAACCTGGACACTTATTGCCAATGGAGAAGGCCCATCTTATCGGTCTTCAGTAAGATATATCCCCGGAAGTAATGGTAAAGAACTAATCGCTGTTGGAACGCCTGGTATTTCTTATTCAAAAGACGGAGGGTTGAATTGGAAAAAAATCAGCGAAGAATCTTTTTATACAATTCGTTTTACCCCTGATGGAAAATCTGCCTGGCTTGCAGGACCTAATAAAATTGCTAAGTTGAACTGGTAATTTTAAAAATAACCAAGTGTTATTAAGGAAAATGAAATTATTAAAGAAAGAGGGTTTAGAAAGTGAAACCAAAAAAGCCCCTCCATTTCTGAAGGGGCTTTTCAATTTATCTTAGATAAAAGTTAATCGGAGAAAGCCTAAGCTTCTGTTTTCTCCTCATCGCTTCCGCCCAGAGTTTCAAATATCTCTGCAACTTCTGCATCACTTTCATCAACTTCCTCAGTAGGTCCAACGATAAGATCATTGTACTCACGAAGACCGGTACCGGCTGGTACTTTGTGTCCAACAACTACGTTTTCTTTCAGTCCACGTAAGAAATCTTTCTTAGCTTCAATAGAAGCCTGAGTAAGAACCTTCGTCGTTTCCTGGAAAGAAGCAGCTGATAACCAACTTTCAGTAGAAAGTGCAGCTCTCGTAATACCCAATAGAATTGGACGAGAAATTGCAGGTTCAGCTTCACGAGTTTGGATCTCTTCTTTGCCTTCTTTGATCAATTCGTTGTTGATGTCTCTTACCTGACGACGATCAAGGATCTTTCCTTTTTTAAGCTCACTGCCACCTTCTTCGGTTACAACAAACTTACCGATCAATTCATCATTTCTGGTATTAACTTCAAAACGATCAACTTTATCGCCTTCCAAGAACATTGTATCGCCCGGATCAGTGATCTCAACTTTCTGCATCATCGTGCTTACAATAACCTCGATGTGCTTATCATTGATCTTCACACCCTGTAGACGGTAAACTTCCTGAATCTCATTCACTAAGTACGATTGTACAGCGTATGGTCCAAGAATGTTTAGAATGTCCTGTGCGGGAATAGTTCCATCAGATAATGGCTGACCTGCTTTCACAAAGTCGTTGGTTTGTACAAGAATATGCTTGCTCAAAGAGATCAAGTACTTCTTCTCATCAGTACCGTCTTTTGATTTAACAAATACTTCCTGAGAACCACGCTTACGGCCTCCCATTTCAACAATACCATCAATCTCAGAAACTACTGCCGGCTCACTTGGCGAACGAGCTTCAAAAAGCTCAGTTACACGAGGAAGACCCGCTGTAATATCTTTAGATTTAGATGCTGCTCTAGGAATCTTAGCGATTACCTGACCTGCAGAAACTTTCTCTCCGTTGTCTATAGCTACGTGAGTATCAACAGGAAGAGTACTTTCGCGAATCACATCTTTTGCACCTTTAACAACTAGTGTTGGTACAAGAGATCTGTCCTTGGAATCAGTAATAACTTTTTCACGGTGACCTGTTTGAGCATCAGTATCATCAGTAGAAGTAACCCCATCAATAATATCTTTGTACTCAACGGTACCATCAATTTCAGAGAAGATCAGTGCGTTGTATGGATCCCATTTACAGAGCTGAGCTCCTTTTGGAACCATGTCGCCTTCTTCAACCATCATCTCGCTACCATAAGGCACGTTATAGCTGATAAGGACCTGACCTTCATCATTTACAATTTTCAATTCACCTGCACGGCTCAACACAATGTTGTGCTCTTCTTCGCCATCATTGTATTCTACAACACGAACATTTTCGAATTCAACTTTACCGTCGAATTTAGTTTTGTGTTGTGAATCTGCCTCAAGACGAGAAGCTGTACCACCAACGTGGAACGTACGAAGTGTAAGCTGTGTACCAGGCTCACCAATTGACTGAGCAGCGATAACACCAACGGCCTCACCTTTCTCAACAACTGTTCCGCGAGCTAAGTCACGACCATAACATTTTGCACAAACACCACGACCGGTTTCACAAGTAAGTACCGAACGGATATCTACTTCTTCAATAGAAGTTTCAGCAATTTTCTTAGCTACTCCTTCATCGATCATCTGGTTTGCTTCGCAGATAAGATCATCTGTGATCGGATCATGAATATCATGCAGAGAGAAACGACCGATAATACGATCTTCCAATCTTTCGATGATATCTTCATTATCCTTAAGAGCTGACATCTTGATACCACGAAGTGTACCACAGTCATCTTCAGTAATGATCACATCCTGAGAAACGTCAACAAGACGTCGAGTCAAGTAACCTGCATCAGCAGTTTTAAGTGCGGTATCGGCAAGACCTTTACGAGCACCGTGAGTAGAGATAAAGTACTCAAGTACCGAAAGTCCCTCTTTGAAAGAAGAAAGAATCGGATTCTCAATTACTTCGTTACCCTGCTGCATTGAACTCTTTTGAGGCTTAGCCATCAAACCACGCATACCACCTAACTGACGGATCTGTTCTTTAGAACCACGGGCTCCGGAGTCAGCCATCATATATACCGGGTTGAAACCTTCACGATCTTCTTGAAGAGCCGTGAATAGAGTTTCAGAAACTCGGTTTGTAGTACTTGTCCACTTATCAATTACCTGATTGTAGCGTTCATTATCTGTAATGAAACCCATTTCGTAACGACCTTGAATGTCAGTTACTTCATCTTTGGCTCCATCAATTAATTTTGCTTTAGCATCCGGGATGATGATATCATCAAGGCTGAATGAAAGTCCACCAAGAGTGGCATTTTCATAACCTAGTTTTTTCATTTCATCAAGGAATGCAGCGCAACGTGAAGTTCCAACAATAGAATGGATATCACCAATCAGAACTCTAAGCTCTTTTTTACCAAGAGTTTTGTTCATGAACCCGATTTCTTCAGGTACAATCTGATTGAAGATCACACGTCCTGTAGAGGTTTTAACAACTTCTTTTACAGTTTCGCCTTCTTCGTTGACTACATCAACACGAACATTAATTTTTGCATGCAGATTGATCTGTCCCTGATCAAAAGCGACAAGAACTTCATCCATATCTGAGAAAGTCTTTCCTTCACCTTTCTTACCATTTGCAGGCTTAGTAAGGAAGTAAAGACCCAGGATCATATCCTGAGAAGGAACTGCAATAGGTCCACCACTTGCAGGACTCATAATGTTATGAGAACCAAGCATCAATACAGAAGCTTCAAGCACTGCATCGTGGCTAAGAGGTAAGTGAACTGCCATCTGGTCACCATCGAAATCGGCGTTGAATGCCGTACACGCTAGTGGGTGAAGACGAATCGCTTTTTCCTCGATAAGCACCGGCTGAAACGCTTGAATACCTAAACGGTGAAGCGTTGGAGCACGGTTAAGCATTACCGGATGTCCATCAATTACATTTTCAAGAACTTCCCAAACCACCGCATCTCTGCGGTCAACTACTTTCTTCGCACTCTTAACGGTTTTTACATAACCGCGTTCGATCAAACGACGAATAATAAATGGTTTGTAAAGCTCTACTGCCATTTCTTTTGGAAGGCCACACTCATGCATTTTGAGTTCCGGACCTACCACAATTACAGAACGACCTGAATAATCAACACGCTTACCAAGAAGGTTTTGACGGAAACGACCGCTCTTACCTTTCAACATGTCGCTAAGAGATTTTAGCGGACGATTGTTGTTTCTTACTGCGTTTGACTTTCTAGAGTTGTCATATAATGAATCAACCGCTTCCTGAAGCATACGCTTCTCGTTACGAAGGATTACATCAGGAGCTTTAATGTCCATCAATCTCTTCAAACGGTTGTTTCTGATGATCACTCTTCTGTATAGATCGTTAAGATCAGAAGTAGCAAATCTACCACCTTCAAGAGGTACAAGAGGTCTTAATTCTGGTGGAATTACCGGAATCACACTCTGGCACATCCACTCAGGCTTGTTTTCTGTGTGCTCTGCAGCAGCACGGAAAGACTCAATAACCTGAAGGCGTTTTAGTTTCTTTTTCTTACGCATCTGCGAAGTCTCATGCTTCACTTCATAGCGCAATTGGTAAGCAAGTTCATCAAGATCAAGATCGGCAAGCATTGCAGCTAGTGCATCGGCTCCTTCCTTAACTATGAACTTGTCTTCATTATCGTTATCAAGTTCATAATTATCTTCCGGAAGCTGATCAAGAATATCGTATTTCTCTTCTTCAGAGATCATATCACCTTTAGCATAACCCAAATCACGGGCAACACCAGGATTGATGATCACGAAAGTTTCGTAATAAACAATACGGTCCAAATTCTTAGAAGACATACCTAATAAGTATGCAATCTTATTTGGCAACGATTTGAAATACCAAATGTGTACAACAGGAACGGTTAGGGTAATATGACCCATTCGCTCACGACGAACAGCTTTTCTTGTTACTTCAACACCGCAACGATCACATATAATACCTTTGTAGCGAATACGCTTGTATTTACCGCAATGGCACTCATAATCTTTAACCGGTCCAAAGATCTTTTCACAGAAAAGACCGTCCATCTCCGGCTTAAAGGTTCTGTAGTTTATCGTTTCTGGCGTTAAGACTTCACCGTGTGAACGTGACAAAATTGTCTCAGCCGAAGCAAGTGATACTCCGATACTGTTAAAGTCGTTGGTAACTGTTAATGTTTTTGTTATTGGCAAGGGTGTTCCTCCATTAAATAATTAACAGTGATTATTGAATATGTATTTCAAGTCCGAGACCCATAAGCTCTCGAAGCAATACTTTGAATGATTCAGGCACATCACCATCAGGAAGGTTCTCACCTTTTACGATAGCTTCATAAACTTTTGAACGCCCTTTCACATCATCACTTTTTACAGTGAGCATTTCTTTCAGGATACTTGAAGCACCATATGCATACAGTGCCCAAACCTCCATCTCACCAAGTCGCTGACCACCAAACTGAGCTTTACCGCCCAATGGCTGTTGCGTAATTAATGAGTATGGTCCGATTGAACGGGAGTGCATCTTATCCTGAACCAAGTGATTCAATTTGATCATGTAGATGTAACCAACCGTTGTTTTCTGAGAAAAAGCTTCACCGGTACGACCGTCGTATAGATTTACGCGGCCATCTTCAGGTAATCCTGCTTCTCTTAATTTTCCTTTTACGTCATCCATGCTAGCTCCATCAAAAATCGGAGAAGCGAATGTTACGCCAAGCTTTTTAGCTGCCCAGCCAAGGATCGTTTCATAGATCTGACCAAGGTTCATACGAGAAGGTACACCAAGTGGGTTCAGACAGATGTCAACAGGAGTACCATCAGCCATAAACGGCATGTCTTCCTGTGGTACGATCTTAGCAACAACACCTTTGTTACCGTGACGTCCCGCCATCTTATCACCTACCTGAAGCTTACGCTTCTTAGCAACGTAGATCTTAGCTTTTTGGATGATTCCAGGAGGTAGTTCGTCTCCTACTTGAATTGCAAACGTACGACGCTTAGCCTCACTGTCGATCTTACGACGAAGGTCACGATAGTTAGCAAACAGTAGTCTTACTTTTTCTACCAAATCCTGATCTGTAGCCCAGTCAATATTCTCATTGATATTTACCGGATCTAATTCTTCAAATACTGATTTTTTATACTTCTCACCTTTTGGAATCAACTCATAATTACTGTAGTTGAGTACTCCAGGAGAAGTTTTATCTCTTAGAAGAGAGTACATTTTATCAGCCCATTGCTGATTTAGTTCTGCAAGTTTTTCAGAATGTCTTTCCTGCTCTTGCTCTACTCTTTTCTTCTCTTCCTTTCTTGAGATTAACTCATCACGCTTACGGCTGAAAAGCTTTGTATTGATAACTGTTCCTGAAACGCCCGGAGGAGTTTTCAGAGAAGCATCTTTTACATCACCGGCCTTATCACCAAAGATTGCACGAAGAAGTTTTTCTTCCGGAGTTGGGTCTGTTTCACCTTTTGGAGTGATCTTACCAACCAAGATGTCGCCCGGATTGATCTTCGCTCCAACTCGGATAATACCTTTTTCATTAAGGTTACGAGTTGCTTCTTCACTTACGTTTGGAATCTCCCGAGTAAGTTCTTCTTCACCACGCTTAGTGTCACGAACTTGTTGTTCGAATTCTGTAATGTGGATAGAAGTGTAAATGTCGTCCTGAACAATGCGCTCACTAACCACGATAGCATCCTCAAAGTTGTAACCTCTCCAAGGCATGAAAGCCACAAGTAAGTTACGTCCAAGAGCAAGTTCTCCACCGTCAGTTGAACAACCATCAGCAATAGCTTGTCCTTTTTTAACCTTATCGCCTACTTTTACAATAGCACGTTGGTTAGTACAAGTATCCTGGTTTGTTCTGGTGAACTTTTCCAGATCATATGTTTTAATACCACCATCGAAATAACAATGCTGATCCAGTTCATCTCTTTCGTACTTGATACGAATTTCAGTTGAACTAACATATACCACTTCACCCTTTGCATCTGCAGTAATAATAGCACGAGAATCACGAGCAGCTCTGTGCTCCAATCCTGTACCAACTACAGGTGCTTCTGGTCTTAATAATGGAACTGCTTGACGTTGCATGTTCGAGCCCATCAAGGCACGGTTTGCATCATCATGCTCAATAAATGGAATCAATGCAGCTGCAAGAGATGTGATCTGGTTTGTAGCCACATCCATATATTCGATTTCTTCTGCTTTGGCAACTAAGTAGTTACCCTCACGCATTCTCGAGAATACTGCATCATTAGCAAAAGTATTGTTATCATCTAATTCAGCGTTTGCCTGAGCAATTACTGTCTCATCTTCCTGCTCTGCAGCTAAATACTCAACACTTTTAGAAACTTTTTTGTCCTTAACTTTTCTGTAAGGTGTTTCAATGAATCCGAAATCATTCACTTTTGCATGAATACAAAGAGATGAAATCAGACCAATGTTCGGACCTTCAGGAGTTTCAATTGGACAAAGACGACCGTAGTGAGTGTAGTGAACATCACGAACCTCAAAACCGGCACGCTCACGAGTTAGACCACCTGGTCCAAGAGCAGACATACGACGCTTGTGCGTCAATTCTGCCAAAGGATTAGTTTGATCCATAAACTGTGAAAGCTGATTTGTACCAAAGAATGTGTTAATTACACTTGAAATGGTACGCGCGTTCACAAGATCCTGTGGAGTCAATTGCTCAGCATCACGAGAGTTCATTCTCTCTTTGATTGTTCTTGCCATTCTTGCAAGACCGATCGCAAATTGCTGTCCTAATTGCTCACCTACAGTTCTTACACGTCTGTTACTCAAATGATCAATATCATCAACCTGAGATTTCATATTCTTAAGACGAATAACTTCTCGGATGATAGCAACAATATCTTCTTTCAACAGATATTGAATTTCTTCATTTCCTTCTAAACGTAGTCGTTTGTTCAATCTGTAACGACCTACTTCACCAAGATCATACTTCTTATCACTGAAGAACAATCTTTCCAGAATAGAACGAGCTGTTTCAGGATCCGGCATTTCACCTGATCTGATTTGCTGATAAACTTCCCCTAGTGCAGAAGTTTCGTCCCAGGTTGGATCTTTTCGAAGCGTGTTCATCATAACAGAACGCTCAGACTCTTCCGAAGAGATCTTCTGAACCAATACCATTTTCTGATCAACTTCACCGAACATTCCGTAATCGTCTTCAGTCAACTCATGATCACGTTCGAAAATGATCTTACGGTTTAATGCCTCAGTAACTTCTCCTGTCTCATCATCAACAACTTCTTCCATCTCTTCTACGATGATGTTCTGAGCAAGTCGCTTACCAACAAGGTTCTTTTTGAAGTTTGCTTTAGTTCCAACTTTAACTTCTTCAGAAAGCTCGAAAAGGCTTAATAAATCAAGATCGGTAGAATATCCAAGTGCACGCAATAATGTTGTTGCAGGGATCTTTTTCTTACGATCGATGTACGCCCATAGTACGTCTCTGATATCAGTAGTAAATTCAATCCATGATCCTTTAAAAGGGATTACACGAGCGGAATAGAGTTGAGTACCATTAGGGTGAACTGATTGACCAAAAAATACGCCCGGAGATCTGTGTAACTGAGAAACAATCACACGCTCTGCGCCATTTATGATAAAAGTACCACGGTTTGTCATCCATGGCAGATCACCTAAAAATACTTCCTGCTCTATTGTTTCGCTGGCTTCGTCGCTATCATCAACAGATGAAAGGCGTAGCTTTGCTTTCAATGGAACTGAATAGGTTAATCCACGATCCTGACATTCTTTGATAGTATATCTCGGAACATCAACATTGTAGTATAAAAATTCGAGTATATGAGTTTCCCGGGTATCCTGAATTGGAAAATTTTCCAGAAATATTCGTTGCAGTCCTTGATTTACACGCTCATTTGGTGCAATATCAAGTTGAACGAATTTCTCGAATGATTCTAATTGGATATCCAGAAAATCAGGATATTCTAAAACTTCTTTTGTTCGCCCAAAAGATTGGCGATCCGTATTTGGAATAGTTTGCATCTTCTTGCTCAAAAGGAACCTCTCCTTTTTGTTGAAGGTAAATTAAACGGTAAAAACCCTATAAATAACAGGGTTAAGTAATATAGACGCCAATAGCCAATACCGTTTTCACGATATCGGCTACGTGCGAATATTGTAAAAAAGCTTATTTAAGCTCTACTGTAGCTCCAGCTTCTTCAAGCTTAGCTTTGATCTCTTCAGCTTCTGCCTTAGCAATACCTTCTTTGATAGTGTTAGGCGCGCCATCAACAAGTTCTTTAGCTTCTTTAAGCCCAAGACCAGTGATTCCGCGAACTTCTTTGATCACAGCGATTTTCTTTCCACCAGCAGCTTCAAGAACAACATCAAACTCAGTTTGCTCTTCAGCACCAGCAGCGTCTCCGCCTCCGGCTGGTCCAGCAACAGCAACAGCTGCAGCTGCAGGTTTGATATCGTATTCTTCTTCAAGAACTTTTGCTAGTTCGTTTGCTTCTTTGATAGTTAGGTTGACAAGCTCTTCAGCTAGTTTATTAACGTCAGCCATTTTTATCTCCAGTTGTTTTTTAAAGTAAAATTTTTAATGTCTTGCGACATGTTGTATAAATATTATTCTTCGCCTTTTTCGGCAATAGTTTTCACAGCACCAACAAGGTTCGAACCTTGTGCAGTAAGCGCACTTACTACGGTTTGTGCAGGTGACATCAACAGACCAAGTATATCGCCAATAACTTCGTTTTTAGACTTCATTGCGGCGAGAGCTTCTAATTTATCAGCAGAATAGAATTCGCCATCTATAAAAGCGGCTTTAAATTCTGGTTTCTTCTTATCCTTAGTAAACTCTTTTAATACTTTAGCCGGTGCGGACAATTCATCTTCAACGAATGCAAATGCATTTTGCTCTACTAAAGAAGGAAGTACTTTATCGTACCCTCCAACTTCCTGCATAGCAAGTTTCATTAGCTTATTCTTGTAAACTTTGAAGAAGATATTTCCCTTACGGAATTCTCCACGCAGTTCGTTAGCATCTGCCACAGACATACCGGTGTACTTAGTGATATAAATACCATTAGCACTATTAAGTTTTTCTGTGATTTCGTCTAAGACTGCTTTTTTTTCTGCAGTAGGCATAATTCTTAATTCCTCCTATTATAGGGATGTAACTGCGGTTCTACTTATAGGTATGCTTGGCCCCATAGTACTACTCATGAAAACTGATTTCACGTATAGTCCTTTAGCGGATGCAGGTCTTAAGCGCATTACAGTTGAAAGAAATGCTTCAGCATTTTCTTTAATTGCAGTTGCGTCAAAACTTATTTTACCTACGGATGTATGTAGAATTCCGAATTTATCAACACGAAAATCTATCTGTCCGGCTTTCACCGTTTTAACAGCGTCAGCTACATCCATAGTAACTGTTCCACTTTTTGGGTTTGGCATAAGCCCACGCGGTCCCAGGAATCTTCCCAGTTTACCGAGTTTTCCCATTGCATCAGGTGTAGCGATTATCACATCGATATCCGCCCAACCTTCTTCAATTTTTTTGATGTATTCGTCCATACCAACATGGTCGGCACCTGCTTCTCTGGCTTCATCTTGTTTTGCTTCGTTTACCAAAGCTAAAACTCGAACTTCTTTACCTGTACCATGAGGCAAGCTCACAGTTCCACGTACCATTTGATCGGCATGTCGCGGATCAACACCTAAGCGGATATCAATATCCACCGAAGCGTCGAAATTTCGGTTTGAAGTTTTTTTAACCAGATCACATGCTTCCTCCAGAGAATATTCAATCTCCGGATTAACTAATGCCACGGCTTGTTCGTATTTCTTTCCTTTTTTTGCCATAATCACAACTCCTTATTTATCGCGATTTACTCTTAGACCCATACTCCGAGCCGTTCCTGCAATCATTTCGGCACCAGCTTCAATGTCAAACGCATTTAAGTCTTCCATTTTTTCTTGTGCTATATCTTTGCATTGGCTCCAGGTAACTGTTCCAACCTTTTTAAGGTTAGGTTCACCCGATCCGGACTTTATTTTCGCAGCTTTCTTGAGTAGTACTGGCGCTGGCGGTGTCTTTGTTTTGAATGAAAAAGACTTGTCAGCGTATACAGTAATCTCAACTGGAATTACAGTTCCGGCTTTTTCCTGAGTCTTAGCATTAAAGGCTTTACAAAACTCCATAATGTTAATTCCAGCCTGACCGAGAGCCGGTCCAACTGGGGGCGCAGGGTTTGCCTGTCCACCAACGATTTGGAGCTTCAGGATTCTTTCAACTTTTTTAGCCATGGATTATCAGGATCCTAAATGATTAGTAACTTCTGTTTGGTTGCGTAATAGCTAGCATCAACTAGTTTCTTTAATTTAAGTAGTGGATTCCACTTGGTTCACATCTACTTCTACAGGGGTTCGGCGTCCAAAAATAGAAACCATCACTCTCAGTTTTAACTTATCGGTGTTAACCTCCTGCACGGTGCCATCAAAATCTTTGAATGGTCCGGAAATAACTTTTACGAGATCACCTTCACTAAATGGTATCTCAATATTTGCATTCTCTTCTCCACCTTCTCTAACACGCCCTATAATTCTTTGGACTTCATGCTTTTTCAGCGGATGCGGTACAGTTTGCGTCTTTCCTACTTTCAAAAATCCTAAGCAGGACGGAGCGCTTTGTACTAAATTGTTTACTTCTTCATCATAATGAGTGTTGAGCAGTATATATCCAGGGAAAAAATTCTTTTCTCTTGTCTTCTTTTTTCCACCACGGATCTCAACAATGGTTTCAGTTGGAACAAGCACTTCCTTCACTTTGTCCTCTAAACCTTGCTCTTCTATTTCACGCTCAAGAAAATCTCTTACTTTATTTTCATGACTGGAGAAACAACGTACTACATACCAATCATGTACTAGTTCAACACTCATGTTCTTAATTGTAAATGTATTCTAAAGCAGTACTGTATACCTGATCAACACCAAATATAAATACAGATAGAATTATCGAGAAAACTACAACGATTACAGTACTGTCAATAAGTTCTTTCTGTGTAGGCCATGCTACTTTCTTAAACTCACCTACAACACCGTCAAAAATTCCTGATAATTTAGCCATTATGCTTATTCGTTTTATTTAATTGCACGGGCGGAGAGACTCGAACTCCCGACACCTGGTTTTGGAGACCAGTGCTCTACCAACTGAGCTACACCCGTATAAAGGACATAAAATACGTCCTTATATTTTACATGTAAAGGTATCTGCCTTTGAGGGCAGACACCTTACAGTAATTTATTCAATAAAGATTAGTCTAAGATCTCAGTTACCTGACCTGCACCTACTGTTCTACCACCCTCACGGATCGCAAAACGCAAACCAACGCTCAATGCAATTGGAGAAAGTAAATCTACAGTAATAGTCAAGTTATCTCCAGGCATAACCATCTCAACTCCATCAGGTAAATTGATTGTACCTGTTACGTCAGTTGTACGTACGTAAAACTGTGGACGGTAGTTGTTATGGAATGGTGTGTGACGACCACCTTCTTCTTTTTTCAATACGTATACCTCTGCTTTAAATTTCGCGTGTGGTGTAACAGATCCTGGCTTAACAATAACCATTCCTCTTTTGATATCAGATTTCTCAATACCTCTTAAAAGAATACCAACGTTATCTCCAGCTTCTCCTCTATCTAAGATTTTACGGAACATCTCAACTCCAGTAACAGTAGAAGATAATTTTTCAGCACCCATACCAATAATATCAACAGCGTCTCCAGTATTGGCAACACCTGTTTCAATACGTCCTGTTGCTACAGTACCACGACCAGTGATCGTAAATACATCTTCAACTGGCATTAAGAAAGGCTTATCTACATCACGTGCAGGTAATTCAATCCAGCTATCTACAGCTTCCATAAGAGACATTACTGTGTCTACCCATTTTTGCTCTCCGTTCAATGCACCTAATGCAGAACCAGCAATTACAGGTCCATTATCTCCGTCATACTCGTAGAAAGAAAGTAATTCTCTGATTTCCATTTCAACTAGCTCTAAAAGCTCTTCGTCGTCTACCATATCCACTTTGTTCATGAATACAACCATTCTTGGAATACCCACCTGACGTCCTAAAAGGATGTGCTCTCTAGTCTGTGGCATAGGGCCATCAGTAGCAGCAACAACCAAAATAGCACCGTCCATTTGAGCAGCACCAGTAACCATGTTCTTGACGTAATCCGCGTGACCAGGACAGTCAACGTGAGCGTAGTGACGGTTAGCTGTAGAATACTCTACGTGTGAAGTGTTAATTGTAATACCTCTCTCTTTTTCTTCAGGAGCGTTGTCGATTGAATCGAAACTTCTCATTTCTGAAAGTCCTGCGTTTGCCAATACAGTTGTAATAGCAGCAGTTAATGTAGTTTTACCGTGATCTACGTGTCCAATGGTACCAATATTCAAGTGCGGTTTGGAACGATCAAAAGTTTCCTTTGCCATGTTTAATGAATTTTAATCTTAGTTTATATTAGTGTACAATTTATTCGCTGTTATTGAGCCAATGACGAGAATTGAACTCGTGACCTCTTCCTTACCAAGGAAACGCTCTACCCCTGAGCTACACCGGCTTTAAAAACTACCTAAGTAGTTTTATTTCCATCATACTCAAAGCCTAAAAGACACCCTGGCCTAGACCAAAGTGCCTGCGTGTTAATTTCTTAACCGCTGCTCCTATTCACTTACGTGAAGTGAATTTTGAGCGGGAGACCGGGTTCGAACCGGCGACATTCAGCTTGGAAGGCTGACGCTCTACCAACTGAGCTACTCCCGCAATAGAATTCTTATTAAGTTTAAAAGCTTATTAAAAAGCGCATGCAAAACTACAACTTTTTCTCTAGGAAAAAAATAATTTAACACAAGTTGTGGGGAGAGCAGGATTCGAACCTGCGAAGACGTAGTCAGCAGATTTACAGTCTG